>Ga0315314_1000629_pt1 | contig 36817 bp, 37 predicted proteins | sample TDP9_MG_FD_203631 | JGI IMG/M metagenome (GOLD analysis project Ga0315314, IMG submission 203631) | Freshwater sediment microbial communities from Lake Towuti, South Sulawesi, Indonesia - TDP9 | ecosystem: Environmental > Aquatic > Freshwater > Lake > Sediment | place: Indonesia: South Sulawesi... | reverse complement strand
AAAACGTTCAAGCAACATAAAAGGAGAGTGAAAATCGAAAAATGAGTGTGTATGGAGCGCATGAAGCCAAAATCTACTACGTGCAAGAATCAACGTATGGTGTGACGCCGACAAATCCGAGCATGCTCGGCTTAGCAACGGCTGAAAACGTTGAACCCGCCCTAGACCCTGGATTAATCAAGGTTCGAGGCGTTGGCTCAAGAGACCTGCAAGTTCTGCGAGGCGGGCTGAGACAGGTTGGGTTGAAGGTTGCTTATGCTCTTCCAAGCGACGCTCCCATCAACTTTCTTCAGCACGCACAGACGCTGAACTCGCTGAGCGTCGAGGTTTTCTACGAGAAGGCAAGCGGCATAATTGACTTGTTGCACAAGGGCTGCAGAATGGACAAGGTAACAGTGGAATGCGCAATAGAAGACATCGTCAAAGCCTCAGCAGAGCTAATCGGTCAAGATATAACTGTTGGAACCAGCAAAATCTCTGGCGCCACTTATGCAGACTACACTGGAGCCGTGCCCTACCATGAAAGCTACGTGCAGCGAGGGGCGGGAGACGGTTCAGGCTTAACTGCTGTTGAAAGGGTCACCGACTGGAAGTTCACTATTGAAAACAACTTGAAGCGTGTACCAGTTATCCGCAGCACGAGCGGACACCTACTCAAGTATTTGCAGGAGCGCCACCGAGCCTTAATGGGCGAGTTGACCTTCGAGTTTGAAAGCAAGCAGGAATATGATGAGGTGGTCAACGACAGCGAGTTCAGCCTCAAATTCGGCTTAAGCGGAACCAACAGCGCCCTTTTCAAGTACTGCAAGTGGGAAAAAGTGAGCTTGCCAACAAAGGTTGAAGACCTTGTCTCTCTGAAGGCACCGTTTGTTGCCCGCGACATTGCTATAAGCTGAGGCGGTTAAGATGCGAACCAGAACTATCGATGTGAACAGGCGCCTAGGAAAGGAGTATGTGGGCAGATACGTTTTCCAAGAGATAACGTGGGCTAAGCGCAGTCGCATAATACAAAAACACACGCGGTACCACCCTGTCACGGGGCAAGTTGTAAGTAGTGATTTCGTAGCCATTCAAGCTGAAACTATATGGGCGAGTCTCAGGAAGCAGCCAAGTCACAACCCGATTACGCTTGAGAAGCTGCTCGGCGAAGAGAACGGAATCCCCGTGGAGTTGGGCGAGTTGTTCTCAAAGATTGCGAACAAGCTGTGTGGCATAACCCCAGACGAGCAGCGTTTTTTATCCGAGCCATCAGAAGACAGAAGCCTCATCCAGCGCTCACAAGATTCAGATTGTGTAAAGAGTTCGGGTGGACTCCCAAACAGCTCGACGATCAGTCGAGCAGAGCCATCGAGGAGTTCGTCGTGATTCTGGGCGAGGTTGACCGTCAAACAGAGGAGGAAGTTGGCAAAGCCAAGCGGGAGGCACGTTTTCGTGTCCGTTGAGATGCAGATGGATGTACGTGGTATTCCCGAATTGCAGCTGAAACTCGACCGTTTAGACGGGAATGTACGTAGTAATGTTGACGATGCCCTCAACTTCGAGGTTGAAGCCATGCGGGTGCAGGCTCAGAGTATGGCGCCTAGGCGCACTGGTTATTTGGCGAGCACAATTTTTGCGGAGAGAGTCGGCGAATGGATGTTTAAACTTGGAGCAAGAGCGCCTTATGCCTTTTTTGTGGAGTTTGGAACCCGCTTCATGCTGGGCAGACGCTTTCTCAGTCGAGCTTTAGAACTGGGCATGCCTGGATTGGTGCAACGTGTTAACCATGCCATACGTGAAGCCATTGGAGAGGCGAGTACAAGTTGAGCTTCCACGAAATCAGCATCGCCGTGAGGGCGGAGAACCGTGCGAGTTACGCCTTTCGCTCAATCATCATGGATGCTGTTCATTTAGCCTACTCTTTTGGAGCATTAGATTCTCAAACGGGCAGGATGATAACGGGAATAATGACGGCTATACACCTTTTCACTTCGCTCAAGGCGGCTTTAGGAACCACAACAGTGGCTCAAATAGCGCACACTGCCTCAACGTACATTACTGCTGCTGCAACATGGGTTTTGAACTCTGCCCTCGCCATGAAAATCGCATTGCTTACGCTGGGCGTAGGCTTGATTATTGCAACAGCGGCTTACATGGCTTGGCTTGCATCCTCAACCCGTGACGCTGCAGCGGCGCAGGCGGAGTATAACGCTGAGGTAGCTAGGACACCGTTTCGGTCGATTAGGCGAGCTGGCGAAGAGGAGTATTACCGTCGAGGTGTGGAGTACTGATGAGCGTTGGCGCAAGTGTGGGCTTGCCTGTTTGCGCCGTTGTTTTCGGTTCTGTGACTCCGCCTCAAGCCGACGTGGTGGAGCTGAGGGTTCATTCGGGCTGCACCGACGAGGTCAGCAGTTTCGAGTGTCTGCTTCAGAATTTTGACAAGAAGTACACTCAGGGCGGAACCCATCCCATCAACGTGGGCGATGATGGAAGTATAAGCATGGGGAGAGGTTCCAACAATCCGTTGATCGCCACAGTTTCGGTTGAGGAGATTAAGGCTTTTTCTGATTCGCAGGAAAATTATCTGCGTGTTCTGGGCCGCTGCTGGGGCGAACGCCTCTTCCGTCGAGTTGTATCCAAAACCTACGAGAGCAAGAAGGGTGAGGAAATTGTCAAGGATTTGATTGATTATTACGTTGGGTTGAGCCATGTCCGCGACTCGACAGAACTGATTGAGAACACAGACACCACGTACACGAGGCTGGAATATGAAAACACGCCTGTCTTCGACGTCTTAAAGTTCATTGTGAATAGCGCTGACAAGGCTGGGGTCTTAGGCTTTGACTTCCGAGTGGCGCCAGACGGCAAGTTCGAGTTTTTTCCACGCAACAGCAAGACATCGAGCGTGAGCCTTTCTGAATGCATTGAAGTCAGCGAATATCGGAAGAGCATCTTCAATAAGCGAGACAAGATTTTTGTTTTTGGTGCAGCTGAGAAAAGATATCCGAGCGACGGTGACTCTTGGACCGAGACACTTGACATCAACAGCGACACAATAAACGATTGGGTGAGTGGCACAGGCACGGGCAGCGTTTCTCTCGATGGCGCAATTAGGGCTGTGGGTTCCTATTCGATTAAGCACACTACTGGCTCACCTGACTATTACGGAAGCCTGCGCCTGATTGTTCCCTCTGGTTGGCAGCCGGACCTCAACAAGTATACGACTCTTCAATTTCAGATTCGGCGTGAGTCAGCCTTCAACGGCGCCTGCACACTCATTCTCGTGGACAATGCGGGCAAGTGGGCGTCTCGGGAGTTTCAGGTTCAAGCTGACAAGTGGGTTTTACAAAAGTTCAATGCGGGCAAGAAATATGCGGGTGAGTGGTCGGGTGCTGATGTCGCCAACTTCAATTGGGCGGTGGTCAACGAGGTCATGTGGGACATGTGGTTCAGCGGAACTGGCACGGGCAGTTTTTGGGTTGATAATTTATTTTTCAACACTGCTCGTTGGAATGCCACTTTTGGCGCGGGTTCGAGGGAGCTGACGGAAACCGACGAGGAGTTGCACAGTGACAACGAATGCTTGCTTAGGGCTAAGGCGCTTTACGATCATTTGAGCAGTCCTGCTGAATACATTAGGGTTGTGAGCGACGTGGTTGATTATGGAACCACGCCGATTCTTGCTGGCGATAAGGTTTGGATTACGTTGTCGAACGAGAATGTTGACGGGTACTATCGAGTAGTCAGCGTTGAGTACCGCTTGATTGCTGAGACGCAGACTTTGGAGACAACGCTTGAACTGGGCAGAGAACCGCAGTTGCTTGCTGACTACTTGTACTCTTTGAGAAGCAAGACTGGAAACTTGGCTCGCTACAAGATTGGAAGGATTTAGCCTTGAGTAAGGGCAGCCGTACGGTTGTTGAAGTGCGCAACGACCTACACAGGGAGATTAGAAAATTAGCCTTGTTGAATGACCTGCGGATTCACGAGTTGACAAACGCAATTATTGAAGACTTCTTAAGGGACCAAGAGCGGGTTAAGGCGTTGATTAAGAGGCTGAGGCTTTAATTCTGTCTGTGGCTTAGCTTGTCTACATCACGGTGTTCCACATGGTCACTTGGATCGTAGCGGGTTCTATGAGCGACACTATTTCTTGCATGAGTTTTTTCCATCCCTTGTCTTTGGTGAGTCTTTTTCTGCATTTTTCGTAGTCGGTCATGTTTTTGAATTCCCACAGTTCCATGTATTTGCCGACGATGTCGAAGGTTTCTCGAGAGAACAGCTTGAATGATTTCCATTCTTTGAATTTGCTTGGGTTTGCTCTCGCGTATTTGTCAATTCTGCGCATGCACGGCATGAACTCCGCCTGTTTTTCAGGCTTAACCACGTATGTTACAACAACGTTGAAGCCCATTTTCTTCTCCCACCTAACCTTACTGTTTCATGCGGTGACGCTAACATATTAGCTGGAACGAAGTTATTGCTTTTTTCGTCTTTTGATTTCTCTGCCAGTATGGTGGAAAAAATGAAGACGCTTAACAGTGCCGCTATGGTTCAGATTATGTCTCTGGTTGTCAGAAAGTCGGTTAAGAGAAGTAGCATGGAAAACCCGAGGAGGATGGAGTCGACGATCGCGATAATTAACCATCTAGCAGATCTTTTTCTGCCATTTGACCATGTCAGCCTTCTTGGAAATGCGTGAACCAGCCTATCTATTCTTTTCTGGCTTTTAAAGGGTTGAGGGAATGTTTCTTAAGTTTTGACTGTGCTATTTTGTGGTTGAGAGTGTGTGCCTTTTTGGGTAAGGATTGGGTTCGGCTTGGGCGTTTGAGGCCTGAGGAGAAGGTGAACATCGCCATTGACATGACGGATGCTATTGTCGGTGTGTGTGCTGAGGGTATTCGTGCTCAGTATCCAGACATTACTGAAGAGGAACTAATCGAACGGTTGAGAGAAAGAATCGCTTGGATGAAGAGATGGCGTCGACGTGAGGTTTAACGGTTGGAAGCCTTTAATGAATTAGTGAGAAGAATAGTTAACAGTTTTAACGCTGCTGGTTTAGATTACATGTTCACGGGGGCTTTGGCGGCGGGTTTTTATGGTGTTCCTCGAACAACGATGGACATCGACATTGTTGTTGAGGTTTCTCGGGAAGGTCAACGGGCTAAGCTAGTTTCTGTTTTGAAGCAAATTGGGTTACGGGTTAATGGAAAAAAGATTGATGCGGCGCTGAAGTCGGGTTATGGATTGGTTACGTTTAGAGACAACAAGTCGCCCTACAGTGTTGACGTTATATTTTCATGTAAGAGGCTTGTGAAACGGGCTGGAACTATTGCCAAGTTGCCGACTTTTTATCAGACGCCTGAAGACTTGATTTTGGCAAAGCTGCGGATGATTAAGGCAACCCTGCCCCGAGAGAGGGCTTTAAAGGACAAGGAAGACGTGAGAGCAATCTTAAAATTCACTAAGATAAAGGTTAAGATAGTTAAGAAACTGGCGAGAAAAAACAACACACTTAAAATATTTGAATCTATAAGAACCTGAAAAGCAAATCAAAACTTTTTTGTTCTCCAAAAGAATTGAAAAGAGAGGAGAGAAAACTGAAACCAAGACTCTCGTTTATGCTAGGTATTCGATTTATTGAAGACAAAAAGAAAAGAGGGTTTTTGTATGTCAAGTTGTTAATGGTTGGAGTGTTTGTTCTCGTTTCTTCATTTCATTGTAGAGATATTCAAACCACACTGTATAAGTTAGGTTGTTTGTCTTGTCATTTTTAAGTTGCATTAATAATTTAAACACGCATATTAATACGTGTGCGGGGTTAAGCTGCTTCGAGCCACTTGGTTTTTGAGTATGTCGGTATCAGTGTTTCGGTATCGTGGACTCCCCGAACATGCTGGATCTTGTCTATCACAAAATCTGAAATCTTCTTTGAACCGGGAACAATGATTTCGCGTTCCATTTCCAAAACGGCGATTATATCCATTTCTCCGGAATAAATGTGGGCTTCCTTGACTTCGTTAAACTTTAGAAGTTCCTCCATTACTTCTTTTTCTTTCCCAGGATTCGTTTCGATGAGGACAAATGCTCGTTCTTTTCTCTTCATTTCTACAGCATTCATTAACTCAACCTCCTAGAAAGTGAGACTATTGCAGTTTATTTAAGACTTGCGTGTTTGCTGGAACAGCCTTCGAGGCAGTAGACTGTTAGCTTCTGCTTTTCTGGGCGTTTTTGTGGTTAGGGTTTTGGTTTTTGTATCTGGTTTTTTCGGAGAAAAAGTCTATTACTCTTGTTTTGGTTGGGAATGTTGCGTGGTGTTTGGCTTGGCTGGGGATGAGGTATTCGTCGCCCTTTTTGATGGTTAGTGTTTTGCCGTTGATGGTTAGTTTCATTTCTCCTTCGATTAGCATTCCCCACTGGGCGTAGTTGTGGCTGTGCTCGGGCACTATGGCGTCTGGTTGCATTTCGAAGAAGATCAGTTGATGTTTTTCGCCTTGTAGGATCCAGGCTTTGACGCCTTCGAATGGAAGGTCTGCTTCTGGCAGGTCTGTTATGACCGTGGGAAACTCATCTATCTGTTTGCTTTTGCTTTTTGGTTTGTTCAGGCTATTCAAAGGTTTTTCCATCCCATCGGTGGTGGGTCTATGCCCATCTGCCAGAGGAGTGCGTTGAATTCGCCTCGGTGGTGTACTTCCTCTTCGAATACGTGGATTAGGATGTCTTCGGCTGTGACTTTGTGCCTCTTGCCGTCGTCGCCTTTGAATGTGTAGGTTTTTCGGAGTTTTTCGGTTGACAGTGAGTTGAGGTAAGCGTGCGTTCGTTTTTCGACGTGTTCCATGTAGGCTTTGACTTGCGCGAGGGTTTTGTATTGGTCGTATTTTTTCTTTGATTGGAGGTTTTGTTTCTGCAGGATGTCTAGCCAGTAGTCTATTGCGCTTAGTGTGTGGACAAATATGTTCTTCAGTGAGTGAAAGCTTGCTTCCCTGTTCTTAGTGAACTCCTTCCATGACAGTTTAGTGAAGGTTTCGAAGTATCTGTGTCTCACGGCTTCGTTGTATTCAAGGAGTTTTTTGATGTCAACCATATTGACACCAGACACAAATGTCTTCATGAGTTGTATAGAAGATTTTCTCCTTAAATTATTAGTGCCTCAAGGATTGAAACACGCTTGAAGTTTGCTAAAAGGATAGAGTCTAACCCTTCTGAGGTCAAGTGGTCTGGCAAGAGTTTTCCTTGAAAGTTGACTGCTCTCCTCTGTTCCTATTCCAAAGAAATCACACACTTCGTCAAGAAATCTTCTGGGTGGTGATGACACTATCGGAAGACTCACCACCACGCACACAGTTTCTAACAGCAAGTAGAAGAAGGCGCTAAGCGATTGTTCCCTTCTTCTTTTGAAATTACTCTTCCAGTAGCCCATGCCAGGATGGTGATGGCTCCATGGCGCAGTTTGTCACCACCGCACCCAGACAACCCGCAACAGTCACGGCAAACACCACCTTCAACAACATCGAAAGTGTGCCCACACCAACAAAAAATTCTTTTCACAATATGCAAACACCCATCAAACCTAACAGAGTGCGGGGGGTGGGATTTGAACCCACGAACCCCTACGGGATGGGCTCCTGAAGCCCACGCCTTTGGCCATGCTTGGCAACCCCCGCTCAAAGATTAGAGAATTTTATGATGGTCTCTGTGAATTAACTCTTGCTCACGAACAACCGTGACTCTAAGAACCGAGGGATCATGCTGACAGTTTACATGCTTCAGTAATGTGGTTGTTCTCTGCGTTTCACGAGTTCCACTCGTCTTTTGCCCTTTGTCAACGATGAAACGTAGACCTTGCCTTCGACCTCCATCTTCATCAGCGTCTTGTTCAAGGCTCCAAAGCCAAGGTCCTCGTGTGTCTCTCTGAGCACATCAAACAATTCCTCATCAGTCATCCCGCCCTTCTTGTCCAGAAGCTCAATGATGGTCAAATCCAGCGGATGAGGCTTCCAAGTTTTCAGAGTCACATTAATCACCTTCCACCATGCGCCTTACGCAACAGGCGTCGCGGGTTTCTGCACGCGCCGAACTTGCTTCATAAACCCTTTGTACCACGCTTCCATGTCTGGTTGGATGCTCGGCCCAATCTTTTCCATAGCCTTTTGGAAATCCATGAGCAAGACCTCGTTTGATTTCACGTCTTTCCGCAGTGCATTCATTGCGGCTTCTCGACACAGAGCCTCAATGTCCGCGCCCGAGTAGCTCTTTGTCATACCCGCCAAATGCTTTAGGTCCACGTCCTTAGCCAACGGCATGTCCTTCGTATACAGCTTGAAAATGTCAAAGCGTGCCTTTTCGTCAGGTTCAGGAACATAAATCAAACGGTCAAACCTGCCCGGCCTCAAAACCGCTGGGTCAACTATATCGGGTCGATTTGTGGCCGCGATTATCACAACATCCTCGAGGGTCATGATGCCGTCCATCTCGGTCAAGAGTTGACTGATCACTCGTTCGCTGACGCCACTGTCAGCATAGCCCATCCCACGCCTAGGCACCAGAGAATCGAACTCGTCAAAGAAAATCACTGCCGGAGCTGCCATGCGGGCCTTTCGGAACACTTCCCTGATAGCTTTCTCCGACTCACCCACCCACTTAGAGAACACCTCCGGTCCCTTGATAGTGATGAAGTTAGCTTCGCTCTCTGTTGCCACAGCCCTAGCGAGAAGCGTCTTTCCACACCCTGGTGGTCCAGACAGGAGGATTCCCTTCGGCGCGCGGATCCCCATTCTTTTAAAGACCTCGGGGTTCTTAATAGGCCATTCAACAGCCTCTCTCAGCTCCTGTTTGACCTCCTCAAGCCCGCCTATGTCGGTCCAGTGAACGGTTGGCACTTCAATGTAGACTTCCCTCATAGCGGTCGGCGTGATCTCCTTGTAGGCGTTGATGAAGTCTTCCATGCGAACCTCCATCTTTTCCAAGACACTGGGCGGAATACGTTCCTCCTCCAGGTTTATTTCGGGTAGGTAACGTCTCAGGGCCTTCATCGCCGTTTCTCGGGCCAGCGATGCCAAGTCGGCGCCCGTGTAACCGTGTGTCATTTCAGCCAGTTTCTTTAGGTCTACGTCCTGTGCCAGTGGCATGCCTCGAGTGTGAATTTGCATTATCTCGTGACGTCCCTGCTTGTCGGGCACGCCTATCTCCACTTCTCTGTCGAAGCGTCCTGGTCTTCGCAGAGCGGGGTCTAGGGCTCCTGGACGGTTAGTTGCGCCTATGACGATGACGTTGCCTCTTCCGCTGAGCCCGTCCATTAGGGCTAGGAGCTGCGCTACTACTCGTCGTTCTACCTCGCCTGTTACCTCCTCCCGCTTGGGCGCTATGGCGTCTAGCTCGTCGATGAAGATTATGCTGGGCGCGTTCTGTTGCGCCTGTTGGAAGATCTCGCGTAAGCGGGCTTCTGATTCACCGTAGAATTTGCTCATGATTTCAGGTCCGTTTATCGAGAAGAAGTTTGCCTCCGACTCGTTTGCAACCGCTCTGGCTAGCAGTGTTTTTCCGCATCCTGGCGGACCGTGCAGCAACACTCCCTTGGGTGGTTCGATCCCAAGTCGCTGGAAGATTTCGGGATGTCTAAGTGGTAGCTCCACCATTTCTCTGATGCGTTGGATTTCTTCGTGCAGTCCGCCTATGTCTTCGTACGTGGTTCGGGGCACTCCGACTTTGGCTTCTGGCATGGGTTCGTTGAGGATTTGGAGGCTGGTCTCGTAGGTGATGCGGACGATTCCGTGGGGGCGTGTTTTGCTCACCGTGAAGGGGATGGCGTGTCCCAGCATCATAACTAGTGTGGTGTCGCCCTCCACGAAGGTTCGTTCCATGAGGCGGTTTTTTACAAAGTTCGTGAAATCCTCGTCTACGTTTAGTCGCATGTCTACTGGTGCCAGGACCACGTTGGTTGCGTCTTTGACTTTGCCTGGTTTGATTATTACGTATTCGTTGATGGCTACGCCGGCGTTTTTTCTGGTGAAGCCGTCGATTCTTATTATACCCCTGTCCTGATCCTCTGAGTAGGCTGGCCATGCGATGGCGGCGGTTGTGCGCTTTCCGACGATTTCGATGACGTCGCCCGCTGAGAGGCCTAGTTTCTGCATGGTTTTCTGGTCTATGCGTGCTATGCCTCTGCCCACGTCTCTCTGTCGGGCGTCACCCACACGGAGCTGCATTTCGCTCATGAATGTTCGTCTCTTTTTGCTGTGAATGTCCGATAACGGAAGAGTGATTCTATTATTTAAGCTTAGGTTGAGGCTTAAAGTTAACTTAAATGGTGTGGGCTGGGAGAAATAATTTCAGAAGAAGAAGGGAACAATCGCTTAGCGCCTTCTTCCTGTTGGACCGGGCGGGTGTGTGAACAGAAGTAGCTGAACACGAGATTGCAGACTGTTTGATTGAGAGATTTCTGTGCTTGTTAGTGATGACTCTGCCTTAGTAACACTAACACGTCCGTCGCTGTGGCTGCTGCTGTGCGTAGTGGGAGTGGCAAACCACGCCTTAGTGCCATCACCATCCTACATTGCGTGGGCTGAGAAATAGATTTCAGAAGAAGGGGGCAATTGTCTTTAGCCTTCTTCCTCATTATTCTGAAACTTAGCCACGAGCAAGATTTAATTGAAGCCATTGAAAGAATCAGATGGGTCACTTCAGTGCCCCAGCGGGGGTTGCCAAGCATGGCCAAAGGCGCAGCCCTGAGGCGGCTGTCCTGCAGAGGTTCGTGGGTTCAAATCCCACCCCCCGCACCATGGAAGACTTATTGAGTCTACAGAACGTTTGTGAAGAGAAGAAGAATGACGTGCTTTCATAAGAAATAAAAGCTTTAGGCTTCAAAACGAATATTCTTCCCTCAGGTTTGCTTAAGAAATGCTATGGAAGACTCATATCAGAATTAGTGATGAAGCTTTGAGAAGATTAGGAATCACTCTCTCGAATGAAGTTTATTCAAGACTTAAAGATGGGATTCTTGCTCCGGACCAATGGAAAGACTACCCACATCATTATGGCAAATCAGGGGCGATAATGAGAAACCTAGTCTATGCAAGGCAATGCCATCTCCAAAACAAACTACTGGACACCTTTTACTATCTCGGGGTTGCTTTACATTACATCCAGGATTCTTACACATCAGTTATTTCGTACGACAGCCCTAAGAATCAAATTTGGCATCAAAACTATGAGCAGGACATTGAGGATTCAAAATTCGTTTATGATGTCGAAAACACAATTCAATATTCCTTCAGCGATGACCATTCCCAACTTAGCAAGTATTCTGCGATAGCAAAGAACTTGTCAGGAAAAGTGGAGGGAAAGAATGCTACTCTACAAGCTGCCACACTGGTTGGAAGGTATGCCTCTGCGAAGACTGGAAAGCCCAAAGTTGACCTTAACTTAGCTTTGAAGGCAAGCCTTGTTGTTACAGAATCAGTACTTAGCTCAAGAACTTGTCTCTCATTAGAAACACAACTAAGAGATACTCTCCTACAGCATGAAAGTTTTCTTAGAAATGCAGAGATTGAGTTGTCGAACAAAATAATCAGACTAATTGAAGAAAGAGACCAGTTGATTAGCAAGAAGGTTCAGTCTACTGGCATCGTCTCCAAGATTAAGAATTGGATTATGGGAGTAAGAATTTCGTTGAAAAACAGGGCTGCAGTCTCCACTTCAAGGCATTACTTTTCAAAAATGCATCTGGAGGATGTTGCGAATGATTATAGAGCAACAACAAGAAAAGTAGTTGTTCCCTATGCAGGTTGGTATGATTTCCAAATTCCACAGATCAACATAAACATGGTCACAAGACACTTGTTGCCAGTCCAAGAGGTTGCGAAGCATTTTAAAGTTCCTGAAAATTCAATAAGGGAATTGCTCAAAAGAGGTAATGTTCCGAGTTATTGTGTAGACAATAGGGAATTGGTAAGGCGACCTGAGCTAAACAGAGTACTTGCTCAATTCCCCTTGAATGGTTTCAAAGAATATCCAGTATGAAACTCCCCATGTTCTAGTCCTCAAAATATGACGAATGTTTGTCAAGTCATCATCTGCTCTCATCAAATAAGCTGAAATGCACGGAAAAGCGACGGGTTGTCCCTCCTCACCAGCCTATGCACAATGATGATATAAAGTCTGATGCAACTCCTGCTTATATCGCACAAATTCAGCTTCATCATTACTTATCGACGAAAAAATTCAAGAAAATTAAGGTATGGTTTCCTTGACTTCTTCAACCTTGATTCCTCTTTTTTTCATCTCGTTCAAGAACTTCTCGAAGAAGCCTTCGTTCATTCCCAGTTTCTCAGGAGGGACAACGCCTTTTTCCTCAACGTCTCCCTTAGCAAGTAGCTGGGCAACAATAGAGGTCGTGTACGCCGTGGTTCTCGCCATTGCGGTGACCCTGCGTTTCTTGTCGTATCGATCTAGCAGTTTGTAAGTGCACGTAACCCTTCTGCCGTTTTTCAGCCCGCTGACCCTGACAATCATGGCGACAATGTCTGGAACTTCTGGCATCTTCAGCTTTCTTTCAAGCAGCCTCGCAGAAAGGTCTCTCGGTGAAACGCTGACGTTTCCAATTTCCACTGGTTCTGCGTCGAAGAAGCCGAGCGTTTTGAGCAGCTTAATCTTTTCGACATGCCCCGGGTACCGCAGCGTTTTTTCCCACATTTCTCCGGCTTTTTTGACCGTGTGAAGCAGTGTTCTCAAGCCGTCTGTGTAGAAAGCTTCAAGTTTGCCGACGCCCGGAAACGTTGGCTCTTCAAGCCCGCTCAATGCCTCGACCAGCGTCATCTTGCCCTCTTTGACTATCGTCACTTTTCGAGAGTACATGTCGATGAGGTCCTTTACAGACCATGTTATCACATAGTCCAAGGGCGGAACAGGCTTTTCAGGCAAGCCGCCGTTCAAGATGTGAACTTGTTCGACTCTGTCAAGTGGGCTGACGGCGTGGCCTATCAGGATGTTGCCTAAGCCTGGGCTCATTCCACAGTCAGGGACAACGCACACGTTTGCCTTCAAAGCATCTTTGTCGAGCGTCATGATGTCTTCAGGCATGTAGGAAACGTCTACCATGTCGACTTTTGCAGCCACCGAAGCCTCACACGCTTGGAAACCCATCGAGCCCGGCAATGTTCCGATCGCCAAGTCGAATCTCTTTAACACGTTCACGAGTTGTTGACGGTTGGACGCGTCGGTTTGCATGGGAGAAACGTTGGCTCGATTGATTTTGGAAACAGCCTCCTCTGCACGCTTCTTGCTCATGTCAGCCACGACGATTCTCGCCGATGGCAGGCTCACAGCAAGGTCTCCAGCCGCCACTGAGCCTATGTTGCCGCAGCCCAACACAATAATCTGCACCCGTGTCCACCGAAGTTCATGTAGTCATTTTGACACGTTTTAAGGCTTCCTAGCCCACTATGGCTGGATTGAAGCTGAAAAACAAGATAAACGGGCAAGCACAAATTGTGAGAACAGATTTGGAGATGTGTGTAGGAGCGCTGCGTTGATACGGCAAATCTGCTTGAAATCCTGGTTCTGGCGATTGTTCAAGGCGTGACTGAATGGCTGCCAGTCTCGAGTTCGGGTCACCTAGTCATCGCACAGTCGTACATGGGTTTGAGGCTGCCCGTCTTTTTCGATGTGCTCCTGCACCTGGGTTCTCTCTTCGTGGTATTAATCGTGTTTCGAGACGACGTACTCAAGATTTTAAAGGCTCTTTTGGCTCTTGACTTCAAATCTGAAGCGGGAAAACACGCTCTTTTCATTGTTTTAGGCAGCATTCCAACGGCGGTGGTCGGTCTAGCCTTCAAGGATTTTTTTGAATCATTGTTCAGCAATGTTCTCGCTGTGGGCGTCGCATTCATTATAACGGGCAGCTTTTTGTTTGTTTCTGAACGCAGAAAAGGCAGAGCCAAACCATTGAATTATCTTGACGCCGTTATCATGGGTATAGCTCAGGGCGTAGCGATTATCCCAGGCATCTCAAGAAACGGTGCTACAATCACAACTGGTCTGTTGAGAAAGGTGGACAAACAAGCTGCCTTCAGGTTTTCTTTCTTGCTTTTCATACCTGCAGTCGTGGGCGCTGCAGTCAGCACGGCGGTTGAAGAGAGCGCGACTCTTCCTCTCTTAGGCGTAGACTATGTTGGAGCGTTCTTAGCGCTGGTGACAACCGTGGTTTTGGGTTATGTGTCTCTAAAGCTGTTGCAGAGAACGGTCTTGCGTGGGAGTTTTCACTTGTTCGCCTACTATTGTTGGGCACTCGGCATTATTGTGGTGCTGTCTCAGGTTTTAGCCTAGTCGAAACGGTGTAGTGTGTTATCTTTTAGAGTCGAGCCTGCCTTATCCACGATGAAACATCTTCGATTGTTGGAATCTTACGCGCTGACATTCTTCCACGATCTGCGTAGGTTTTTGCTACTCCCGCCACTCCTCGGTAGAGTTGAACTGGGTCTTGGTTGGCGAGTTCTCTTCGGGAAGTTACTCCTATCGTCACGAGAAGTTCGGCGTGTTTTTCGTCTATGCCCGGTACCATCAGCAATTGAGCCTTGGCTTGCATGTTTGACACGGTTTCTACTAATTCTGATGTCTTCTCTGCAACAGTCGCCGGGTCCGCTGCGAGAAGCTCGCTCACGCTGGTTATCTTCATTTCTCTGAGTTTAGCCGCAAGTCGTGGCGTGATGCTCCTGAGCTTTTCGAGTTTGGTTTTGCTGGTCAGGCTTGCTTTCGGCGTTTTTCCTTCTATTTTCCCCATTTTCTCGATGGTTTTTTTCAGATTTGACAGTTCGACTGTTTGTTTGCCGATGGTTTCCGTGTTTTTCTTGCTGTGTTCCTCGACGTTTGTCAGGGTTTTTTCTTGTTTGAGTAAAGACTCTGAGTTTTCTTTTCTCATGTCTTGAAGGTTTATGTTTAGTTTGCGGAAGGTTTCGTCGTTGGCTTTCTCGTTTTCCTCGAGTTTCCTGAAAAAGCCGATTTGAGTGTTTTCGATCATGTTTGAGTTCAGGGTTAAGTTCTCTTCCATCTTAGTTAATCTCTCCAGCACCCGCGGGTCGGTTGGAAGCCCATGGTAGACTGAAAACCACGCGGCTGTGAAGAGCATTACGGTTGCGATTATGGATATCCAAAAGTAGGCTTCTGTGCTTATGTTCGCTAATGACAGGTCGAAGATTCTTAGGTTTGATGTGGAGCCGTAGCCGTTCAAGTTGAGTTGAATGAGTGAGTTGATAACGTTTAGTACAGCCAGCAACCCAAAGAATCCGAGCAGCCATGTGCTTATGCCTTTTCTTCTGTTCACTGACATCGCTTTGACCAATTTTCAAAAAGGATGCGTTTAGGCTTATGTTATTTGTGAAGCCTAAATTCTAAATCACAATCAACTTGTGCAAATCAAACAAGCATGGAACATTAGCCCATTGGTAGAGCATCATTTTTGGAAACAAGCAAGAAATGAAGAGCCCCGAGCGGGATTTGAACCCGCGACCTGCGGTTTACGAAACCGCTGCTCTACCGGCTGAGCCACCGGGGCAGTGAACTTTTCTTTTCCCGAAAAGAAACCGTCACTAGAGAAAAGGGTTTTGGTTTATTGTTGTGTGTCTAATAGTTGAACGAGGCTTTTTTCTAAGAGTTTGGAGAGTTTGATTCGTGTTCAGAAAAAGGAAAGAAAAAAGAGGACAAAGGAATAATGTTGTCAGAAGAGGAGAGGAAGGAAAGATTGGAGAGGAGACACGGGAGCCTCTCCTCTTCTTTCATGTGTGGGGCTCCTTTCCTCACACTATAGATGGTTATCTCCGTAGCTTAATGGTTTTAGAGTTGTTTTGTTTATCACATTTACTTTTGCAACTTAACAGAACTGGTGAACCTATCTGCCCTTCAACGGAGTTTTCACCCATGCTGAGAGAATGGATAAATCAGGTTTCGCTGAGGCACGGCGCTGTTATTGAATATGTAGCCTTTTTTGAGGGATTTGGTGATTTGGAATCAAAATGCTACATAATTAATTAGTATTCATAAAGCATAACGAGAGCCAGCATTCATTCTGCATTGCAGGGTTTATGGTGAAAAGGACAAGCCAAACCACGGATGATGCTCTGGATGTGGTTTCGCGAGGGAAGAAACTAGCGTATGCGCTTTGCTTAGTTGTCGCCCTTGGCCTGGTTTTTGTCTACGCCTTGCAAAGGTCTTTCCCAGATTTTATATATACCTTTTCTAACGTTGTTCCACCCTTCATTGCTGGTGCTGCCGTGCTCTCATCCTTTTTTGCACTGCGAAAATACTGGGAATCCTTTGGGAGTCGACTGTCAGAAATTTGGCTCAGCTTCGCTGCTGGAATGATATTATGGTTTCTGGGCGAACTTGGATGGGCTCTTTACACAATGGTCTTGGGCATTGAGATTCCTTATCCTTCAATCGCAGATGTTTTCTGGCTCGTTGGTTACGTGCCCTTGTTCATCGCTCTACTGCTTTATATACAGCTTTTCCAACCCGCCATATCCTCGAGAATGTTTTTTGGAGCAGCAGCAATAGTCGCAGGCGCAACTGCCGCAACCTTTCTAACGCTGATGATGCCCGTCCTTGCCGGAGCATCGGAACAAGACTTCATTACATTAAGCATAAGTTTCGCTTATCCAGCCTTAGACCTCGCCTTGTTTCTCGAAGCAATCATCGGGCTCTTAGTGTTCACGTTCACAAGAATGAAGAGCCGCGTGGGAAGAGCCTGGCACTTCATCAACAGCGCAATACTCCTAAACGCAGTCGCAGACATGTCCTTCAGTTACTTCACTCTTGAAGGCACCTACTACAACGGTCATCCACAGGAGCTGCTCTTCCATTTTGGGTATCTATTATTCGCCTTAGCCTTCTACGTACACTCAAGAGAACTCTAAACCGTTGTCGCCTCACCCGCAGCAAAAACTTAAGCACTTTTCCGCTTCATAATGAAGCCTTAAGGGAGCACAACTTGAAAAGAGCCGAAGCACTTGGAGAACGCAAGATAATCGACCTCATCCTGAAAAACCTGGACCCAATGCCCAACATGCCCGTGCCCTTTGGAGACGACGTCTCCGCGGTTGACATCGGAAACGGAAGACTAGCGGTCATCAAGACAGACATGCTCGTAGACAAAACAGACGTGCCACCCACAATGAGCCTGAAGCAAGCAGCCCGCAAGGCAGTAATAATGAATATTAGCGATTTAGCCGCCAAAGGCGTGCAGCCAATAGCCCTCCTCGCGTCATTGGGCGTCCCACAAGGCTTGACAAAAATAGACATCGAACAAATCGCAGAAGGCTTGAACGAAGGAGCGCGAGAATACGACGCCTACATCCTGGGCGGAGACACCAACGAAGCATCCGACCTAGTCATCAGCTGCACCGCTTTTGGGATAGGAGAAAAAAACCGTCTCATACAACGCAGCGGCGCCAAACCAGACGACATCGTAGCAGTCACAGGTCACTTCGGCAAAACATCAGCCGGCCTGAAGATTCTGCTACAACACCTGCCAGCACCGCCAAGACTGCAAAAACCACTCATCGACAGCGTTCTAATGCCGCATGCCAGGCTCAGGGAGGGTTTAGCTCTGGTCCAAACAGGCGCCGTGACAGCCTCAATCGACTCCAGCGATGGACTAGCCTGGAGCCTGCACGAAATTTCCCGAGCAAGCAATGTAGGCTTCCAGGTTGACAGGCTTCCAACAGCAAGAGAGGCAGAGGAATTCGCAAAACAGCACAAGCTCAACCCAGCTGAGCTGACACTCTACGGTGGAGAAGAATACGAGCTGGTTGTAACCATAGAGCCAGAGTTGTGGAAAAAGGCAAGCGAAACAGTGCCTCTCATCAAGATAGGTCGGACAACAAAAGAGAAAACTCTAGTCTTAAAAGCAGTCAGAGGGAGAACTTTTCCAATAGAGGCCCGCGGATGGGAACACTTTAAAACAACACTAGAAAATCACAAACACGCCAAGAAGCGAAGGACTCATCATGGTTGAATCCTGCGACGTTGGCAGCTTGCCATTTGTCGGCGACTTTCAAAAGTTCTTGGAGGGCACCTCAAATTATAAGCGAGTTGTCAACGAGTCAACGGAGTTTTTTGAGAAGAAAGTCGTAGAAGGCTTTCTCGACAAAGCAAAGGCTGGCATCGAAGTGCCAAATTATCCGCAGTACAGGGACATGAATCAGATGTTCCTGGACATGATCGAAGGCTTGGGAAAGGTCAACGGAGGCTACGCTGAAACAGCGCCTCTAACCCTGAAAGAGGGAAAAGGTTCTATTCCCGAGGTCTCAGCTCTCCAGGCTCGTTCACAAGACATCTTCGAAGAGCTGGGAGGCTCCTTCGGACTTCGAATCTGCGTCACGGGTCCTTACACCTTGTCCTCTCTCTTCGCTTTCAGAGACAAGGGGACGCCCACGCGGCTGGGCAACGTGTTAGCACGAATCATCGACGCCAACGTCTTCAGCCAAAAACAGGGAAGCGTACAGGTTGTGTCCATAGACGAGCCTGTCTTCGGCTTTCTAGACGACCCCCTGCTTGACTTTGGTTCAGAGGGCAGAGAAAACCTGCTGAAGGCTTGGGAATCAATGGCTCAAAAGGTTAGAGATAGGGGCGCTCAAACGTGCCTTCATCTTCACAAGACTAATGACGAGCTATTCTGGGATGTCAAGGCTCTCCAAATAATCGAGTCACACGCCGATAATTCCTTTTATCAAACCAGCCGAACCAAGGAACGATTGGAGTCGACAGACAAGTTTCTGAAGGCGAGTATAGCGACAACTGATTTTGACCAACTAATCAGAAACACCGTAACCGCAGCATCAACGCAACCATTGAGTGAGATAGACATAAACGAAAAAATCGCCGAGGCTTGGAAAAACCTGCACAACAAGAAAATCGACCAAGCAACCTTTCTGGAAGACGCGAGGTTGATGAAGGAGAGACTTAGAAAGACGATTGAACGGTTTGGAGCCGGCAGAGTCTTATACGCCGGACCCGAATGCGGCTTGCAGGGCTTCCCCACGTATGAGTCCGCCATAGAGTGCCTGAGGAGAGTAGCGAAAACAGTGAAGGACGGCTAAAAGGTTATTTTTTGGCGCAGTTCTTCTTTATGATTTAGAAGTGCCTCAACGTGCAAACGCAAACGCTGGACGAATTGTTCGGCTCACCCTCAGTTCGTGAAGCCTTGCTCTACGAGAAGCTTCGAGGACAACGCGTCAAGTGCAGCTTGTGTGAGAGACGCTGCGTACTCGAAAATGGTGAGAAAGGCGTTTGCAAGACAAGGATGAACGTTGAGGGCGCGTTGTTCACACTGGTTTACGGTGAGCTGAGCTCTCTTGAAAGCCGCCCCATAGAGATCAAGCCGTTCTTCCACTTTTGGCCGGGCTCTTCAGCCTTGACGTTTTCCACATGGTCGTGCAACTTTGACTGCGCATGGTGTCAGAATCATCATCTTTCGAAGACCGAGCCCAATCCGTCAAAATCAGGTCACTTTTTCAGTCCTGAGAAGATCGTCAACTTAGCCTTGTATCAGAAAGACAACGGTTTGTGCGCCAGTTTTCAGGAGCCAACCCTCTTGACCGAGTGGGTCTTGTCGGTTTTCAAATTAGGGTGCGAGAAAGGACTCTACTCATGCTACGTTTCCAACGGCTACATGACCCTCGAGGCGTTGAAACTGTTGAAAGAGGCTGGAATGACCGGGTTGAAAATCGACGTGAAGGGAGACAGAGAAACCTATCAAAAATACTGTGGAGGAGCCGACGTTGAAAAGGTGTGGCGGAACGCTCATGAAGCCAAGAAGATGGGCTTCCATGTGGAAATCGTCAATCTGGTCGTGACCGACGTGAACGACGACGAAGAATGCCTCCGATGGATAATCAAAAAGCACCTGAAGGCTGTGGGGTCAGAAACGCCCTTACACTTTACACGCTACACTCCAGCATACAAGTTTTCAAACCCGCCTACTAGGATTGCAACGCTCGAAAAGGCATACGTCCTGGCAAAAAAAGAAGGAGTCGCCTATCCCTACCTTGGAAATGCTCAAGGTCACAAGTACGAGAACACCTACTGCCCAAAGTGCAATGACACGCTTATTCAGCGCCTAGGCTGCACAATCACTCAGTACAGGGTTACGGAAGAGAAAAGATGCCCCAGATGTGGTCAACTCATTCCCATAACTGGTCGGCGTATCAAGAAGTGGCAGACTCTGGCTTAAGTGATGTTAACGGGCACATGGCTATAGAGGCTGCCTCGAAGCCAACGCCTTCTCAATGTTTTCTAAACGCTTTTCAATCGCTTCCAATCGATCAAGTATCTGCTTCAAAGTTTTGCCAAAGTCTTCGGTTGGAGAGGTGGGCAGAGGCGTTGGAGAAGGCCATCCTACATCTTCGGGTCTTTCGGGTCTTCTCGGCAACGGCACGGGAGGACGGTAAGCCGCTTTTTCTTCACCCTCACTCCTGCTCATATCGGGTCAAGAGCTCTATCGTGTTCGACTCTATTAATCATTACTTTCGATTGTTGGTTGAAAAATGCTGATAGAATGTAATTACGGTTAATGTTTCTATTTATTCTTTAAAGGTGAAATATAAAAGCATGAACGGGGTTACATTTTAATCTCGTGTCGGAGTTCTAAAATTCGGGTGATAACGCACTACAATCAGTCAATACCCAAAATAGCCACCCTATCAGTCAGCCAAAACACAAACAGAACTGGTGTAACTCTATATCTTATCGGAACATTCTGGCAGAAGAAGGCATAAGGCGCTTGTTCCCTTCTTCTTTTGAAATCTAGTTCGCAGCAAAGCAGCGTGTTAGTGTTACTTAAGGCAGGGTCAACACTAACAAGCACACAAAAAACCTCCCAAACAGACAGCACAGCCCATGCCTCAGACGTCGCTTTTGCCAACATTGAAATTCTAAGTCACTTGACAATCCTTATTGAGGGTTGTTTCTTGTCTTTCTCCTTCTTTGCTTCTTTCTGCTCACTTTTTCGTTCTTCCTCCTTTAGGACCGGCGTTTCGTCAACCACGCGAATCAGGGGCTGCTTCTCCAAACCTTCGATGTTCGCGCCCGGAAAGCGTCCTTCAAGGTCTCGACGGAGTTCAGCTACATCAACATCGCCGCGTGTCTGAACCTTCACGTTTGGTTTGCCTTTTTCGTCGTATGCCACTGAAATTGAGTAGCCAGAGCCACCGCCTGAGAATGAATCAGGCTTGGGGAAGTCGCTGTCAAAACCAAAAAGGTCGAAAAATTCTTTCTTCCGCTTTTCCTTTGGCATTTTTCATGTCTCCTCAGAAAAAAAAGGCACAGGCGGAGATTAAAAATTTTACCATGCTTGAAAAAGTTAGTCTAGAAACGCTTGCTTGATAAGTTGGCTAATGCTTCATTAGTTTTTCTTCGTATTTTTTGAGGTGTTCAGCCGCTTCTCCGATGTCCATGAAAAGAGAGTCCACTCTTTGAACGTCTTCAACCGTTACTTTTTGATGTTTTAAGCTTCGGGCATTCTGTGCGGCTAGACTCAGAAGCTGCACGGCGTAGCGCATGCTGCTTTTGGCGCCCACTTGAGTTAGCCTTTCAAGGGCTTCCTTCTCCAGTTTGACCTTTTCTTCCTCAGACCTGAGGCGTAGTATCTCTCGAATGCTCTCAGGGTCATACTCTTGCGTGGCGATGATGACGGCTCTGTCGATGAGGTCGAGGGGAAAGCCCAAGGGGCTCTTAACGTCGGTTCCACGTATGCGGGCGATTCCTCTGTTTGTTGCGAGTATGATTATTGGCACGAGTTCGCTTTCCATGGCTCTGCCCAAGAAACTAAACGCTTCTAGATCAAGAAGGTGGGAATCGTCGATGAACAAAACGCCTGGATGAATGAACGCCTTGTTCTCGTCAACCAGCTCCTTCACCTGCTGGTCAACTGCCGTGCGAATCTCGGTGTCGATTTCCTTTGTTTCACCCGCTCCGAAGAACATAGAGAATATTCCGCCTCCCCCTCTGCTTCTAGCGCTTATATCGTCCATATCGGCGAGAGTTAAGGTGTAGACAAACTCTTTCTCTTTCAAGACCTTGCCCTCTGGGCGAGGAATCTTCCGGCGAGTGTCCACATCATAGGCTTTGCCCTTTGCGCTTTCTAAACTCAGCCCGAGGCTGGCTACCCTGCCAGATTCAGCGTCAATCTGAACCACATGCCCTTCTGAGAGCCCTTCCTGAATTATCTGCTGCGCAATTGTGGCTCCCGCCTCAATTGTCTTCTCCTCGTCCTGCGTTTTCAGAGTGAGCCTAACGCTATCGGGCACCTTCTGGTAAGGGTTGTAGGGATGGGGCGCAGTTTGTATGTCTACGTTGGTGATCTCGCCCTCGTACACCTTGCGCATTTCATGTATCTCGACGCCGATGCCCTTGCGAATTGCCTCGATGAGAACCTCGGTCTTTTTGCGTTCGCTGCTGTAGATTTCGCTTCCGCTCATCTGAATAAACGGAACGTTGGGTCCCAACTCTCTGGAAACAGCCACGGCGATGGCTGTCTTGCCCGTGCCTGGTGGACCAGCTAGGATTATTGCTTTGCCGCTCAGCTTGCCTTCCTTTATCATTCTCACTACTAGTCCAGCTGCCTCTCGCGCCTTTTCCTGACCTACCATGCCGTCTTTGATTTTTATGGCGTTGAGGTTTTCGTCTAATCCCAGTCCCCTAACGTGGGTGTGAGCGCCGATGCGTTCAAATCGTGAAGTCTTGGTTGGGAGCTCTTTAATGGTCGCCATACATGCAATCACCTGTTCTTGGGAAAACGCTAAACGCAACCCTATTCAAATCTGGAATATAAATTTTTTAGTAGACAAGTGTAAATTAATACAGCCCGGTTGGCGAAAAGAAAAAGGCGAAGCAACTTTGAGAGTGCGACGCGAGGTGCAGGCGGTAATCTTCGACGAAATCAACAGCGCCAAGAAGATTCTCATCTTGAAGAAAACCGATTTCTCAGCCAAGCGGTATCGTTGGCGACTCCTCAAGGGAGGAGTGGACGATGGCGAGACTGAAACCGAAGCTCTACGGAGAGAGATCTTCGAGGAAACAGGGCTGAAAGACATCGAAATATTGGGCAAGGTGCACCAGTATGAGTTTGTTTTCAAAGGCATCAAGCACATGGTGTCAAGCTATTTGGTGAAGGCAGATTCCAAGAAACCGATAAAGCTTCAGAAGACCGAGGTCGCAGACTGCGTCTGGACAGCAAGGGAAAGAGCATTGCAGATGCTGCACTGGAACAATGAAAGGGACGCTGTGAGACAGTTGAAGTGAAAAACACAGGGCGCCTTGACTATGGGAACTTTGGCTTGATAGCCTTTGTTGAACACGCGTCGACGCATCTCAGGCACATTATGCATTCGGGGTGAGTGAACTTTTCCCAAGGCTCATCTAGAATGGGAACAAGCATGGGGCAGACTTCGACGCAGTCGCGACATTCAACTCTACTGCAGCGCACTGGGTCACGCTTCAAACCCAAAAAACTAAACCGCATGAGGAGGGCAGAGAACGCGCCTTGAGGGCAGAGATAACGGCACCAGCCTCTGGGAACATACAAAACGAGTACCAGAACCAAGACTAATATCACCATGCGAGCCAGAAACAACACCTGCACAGACGCTAGGGCGCTGATTATCAAACCTGCGATGTCGACACCTGGGGTCTGAAGCATCACGGCAATGGCTTGACGCGCATCCAGAATCGTGAGAGGAATGACAGCGAAAAGCGTGTCAGCCGGGCTCAAGGCGTTGAACGGCGCATAGGCGAAGACACCTAAAGCTTCTGCATATCCCCCAACTCCGCCCAGAAGGGACAGAGCCAATACGCCAGAAATCAACAGCGTGGCGGCTAGCACAATGTATTTTGCATTTATCATCTGTCCATGTGTGCGAGGAGAAACCTGCATGTGCCTTTTCTTGAAGACTTCAAGAATGTCTTGAATGAACCCGAAGGGGCAGACCCAGGAGCAGAAGGCGCGGCCGACAAGGGAGCCCACGATAAAAATTGAGGCGAGGGCAAGCCAAGGAGGAATAAGCAGGTAGAGCATGAACTGCAAGGACCCGAGAGCTTCTCCCACGGTCTTCGATGGAACGCCGAGCAAGCCGATGACTGGGACAAGGACAGGCCAGGGTCCAATGCCCAGAAACAAGCCGAAAAATACTATGAACAAGAGAAATTGAACGATAGCTCGTGGAGTCTGGAACCTGAGAAGCCACTTTCTGAGATTGGTCACTATTCCTTCTTGGGCTTTAGGTTGCGGCGTTTCTTTTTTCGGTTGTTTTTCTTTGTTCAACGGCTGTCACCGAATTCAGCGAGAACCTACTGTTTTGTTTCTCTGCGTATATTATGTTTTTTAGCATAACGTGAAATGCTTAGCTCCATATAAACCTTCAAGAGAATGCATATTAGATATAGAAGTTTCGCGTTATCATCATAAAGAAGGGTGAGGTGCTTTGGCTAGTGTTAAGGTTGGCGACAAGGCTCCTGACTTTACGCTTCCGTCGCAAACGGGAGAAGACGTTACTCTTTCGCAGTTCTTTAGCAAGAAGAGCGTGGTGCTCTACTTCTATCCGAAGGACGAGTCTTCAGGATGCACGAAGGAGGCTTGCACGTTCAGGGACAACTACGAGGTTTTCAAGGAACTACGAGCAGAGGTAATCGGAGTGAGTTCGCAGAGCGTGGAATCGCACAGGTCATTTGCCGCTCATCACAGGCTGCCGTTCATCCTGTTAAGTGATGATGGTAGTAGGGTGAGAAAGCTCTACGGTGTCCCATCCACGTTGGGCTTCATTCCAGGCAGAGTAACATACATAATCGATAAGGAAGGCATTGTGCGCCACATATTTTCTTCACAGTACCAAGCTGAAAAACACATTGAAGAGGCAATACGCGTTCTCAAAACACTAGAAACAGGAACATGACTACTTTAAGAGCCACGTTTTAATGACAGAAACTCACCTTTATCGTAGTATTGCCGCAGTGGTGACCAGAGGCTTGCCGACAGAGGTGCCCAATAAGCTCAAACGTTTACTTGAGAATCAAAAATACCACATGGTGGGAACGCACTCAGCAGTCAAACGCTGCCGATGGTTGCGTGAAGCCTTGGTCAACGAGCGACCGTGTTACAAACAGAAGTTTTACGGCGTCAAAACCCACAGATGCATTCAGATGACTCCCGCTGTTCATTATTGTAATATGCATTGTCTTTTTTGCTGGCGTGCCCACAGCGGTGACAGACCCGACTTCAGATGGGAGGAAACACGAGTCGATGCCTTCGATGAACCCGAGCGGATAGTTGATGGTTGCATTCGGGCGCAGATGAAGATTGTTTCGGGTTATAAGGCTAATGACAAGACTGAGAGATGGAGGTTCTTTGAGGCTTCTAGACCACGCCACGTAGCCATAAGCCTAACGGGCGAACCGACTCTCTATCCACTCTTAGGCGAGTTGATACGAGTCTTTCACAGAAGAGGCTTCACTACTTTTCTGGTCTCTAACGGAACCCTTCCCGAAGTCTTGTCTAAACTTAGTCAAGAGCCCACGCAGTTGTATGTTTCGCTCTGCGCTTACAACGAAGAATTCTTTCTAAAAACTTGTCGACCGCTTTTTCAAGGTGCATGGGCCAAACTGAACGAAACCCTGAGCCTGCTGCCGAGTTGCAAGTGTCCAACCGTGCTTAGGATGACTCTCGTACGCGGGCTCAATATGAGGCATCGTGAGCTTTACGCTAGGCTTATTGAGAAGGCGAATCCGACTTATGTCGAGCCCAAGGCTTACATGCACGTTGGTTTTTCCCGACTCCGCCTGGGATTCGAGAATATGCCAAGCCACACAGAGGTTCAAGACTTCGCGGAGGCTCTCTCTAAGGAAACTGGCTACAGCGTCATCGATGAATCACCAGACAGCCGCGTTGTGTTGTTGAGCAGGCTGGAAAAGGCTATTAGGCTAGCGTGAAGCTTCAATAAAGCCCAAAAGGTTGTGAACGGGTTTGTCTCTGAAAACGCTGTTAAGCAAGATTCAGGAGGAGCTGCGGAAACGAGAGACAGCGCACGATGAGGTTCAGCGGGACATGCGTCGAGCGACTCGCCTCTCAAAGCAGGCGATTTTGTTCACCCACCAAGAAAGGTTCAAAGAAGCCAAGAAGCTCTTGAAGGAAGCAGACGGATTATTTGCAAAACTGCACTCTGTTGCCAAGACCTACCCCGACATGGTTTATTCAGGTCTGGTTGACGCCGCCTTCCAAGAGTACGCAGAGGCACAGACCCTTCTGAGTCTTGTTGAAGAGAACAGCTTTATCGGTCCAGAAGAGGTCAACGTGCCGCTGGTCGCCTATGTACTAGCCTTGGCTGATGTTATCGGTGAACTAAGACGCAGAGCCCTTGACTCGCTCAGAAAAGAGAACCTCAAGGTGGCTGAAGACTCTCTCAACTTGATGGAAGAGATATACGTGGAACTCATGTCTATGGACGAAGCCTACATGCTAGTGCCTGGACTTCGAAGAAAGAGCGACGTGGCTAGACACCTAATCGAAACCACCAGAGGCGACATAACCATCGAAGCAAGGAGAAGCTCCTTAGAAAAGTGCATGGAAAACCTAGAAAAAATAGTCAAGAAAAGAATAAAGAAATAACGCCTCCAGGAACAGACATCATGGTTGGTTCCGGGTTCTCTGTTGAGAAAGCGCATCGGATGCAACTGCGCCTGTCCAAACGTGTTATCAGGGAGGATAGACTTCCCGAAACCTTGAGATATGTTGCGGGAGTCGACGTAGCCTATGTTGAATGCTCTTCAATCGGAGCAGTTGCCGTTCTCGACTATCAGTCCCTCGCTACAGTCGAAACCAAGAAAGCGCTGGTTAAAACGCGGTTTCCATACATTCCAACACTGTTGTCTTTTAGAGAAATCAAACCCGCCCAAGCGGCTATTAGAAAACTGAAGACTCATCCCGACGTTTTCTTGGTAGACGCCCAAGGAATAGCGCACCCATACAGACTTGGCTTTGCTAGCCATCTAGGGCTGTTGTTAGACAAACCCACCATTGGCGTCGCGAAGAGTCTACTCTGCGGCAAAGTAGGAGCCAAAAATGAACCAGGGTGGGCGCCCATAACAGACAAAGGTGAACTTATTGGTGCTGCACTCACGAGAGACGAAAAAACACAGCCCATCTACGTCAGCATTGGGCACAAGGTTTCGTTGGAAAGAGCCATAGAGATTGTGAAACACTGCATAAAGTCTGCAAGGGTTCCTGAACCTATCCGAACGGCTCACATGATTGCAGGGCAAGAAAAGAAAAAAGCACAACAAAAATAACGTGCCAATGCCTAAAGAGACAGAAAAGGAGGAGAAGCAACAGATTTGCACCCTCAGATAAGGAAGGTCATCGACAAGATTCGTGACAGGTCGCTTAGGGAAAAGGTCGAGGCTTTTGTGGAAAATCCCACAATCGAAATAGAGGGAAAAACCTTCAGAGGATTGCCTTTAGAAACGGCACCTGCAGGCTTGTCTCATCACCACAGCTATCCAGGCGGCTTGGTTGAACACGTAGTCTCAGCCACGAACATCGCTCTTGCACTGTGCGACACCATAAAAAACGTGTACGGAGGAAAAGTCGACAGAGACCAAGTAATAGCAGGATTGGTCTTACACGACATTTTTAAGGCGCTCACCTACCTTGAAAGAGAAAACGGCACCTACGGGATATCACCGATAGCTGAACGGCTCGATCACCTAACCCTCGGAGTCGCCGAACTCATACGAAGAGGCTTCCCCCTCAACCTCGTCCACATAGTCGATTCTCACATGGGTTGGCAACACAGCCCTATCGGACCACGAACAACGGAAGCTCTGGTCGTGCACTTGGCTGACATGGCTGACTCAAGGTTGAACGGTGAAGTGCTGCGAGCCGCGCAGTATCTTCTCAGAGAGGCAACTGGCGTGGAGCTCAGCCGAATCACGGCTGCTGAAGCCTTTGAAATAGTCAACGCCAAGACACTGCTAGGTTGGGAAGGCGTGCCCAAAGCCTTTGAAAAAATAAGAAAACAACGCCAAAAGCCGCTGAAGCTCAAACCCAAGTAGAATTACCATAAAGAATTTGAATCTCGCCTAAACCCTTCCAACCTGACCTCACAAATCTCGGTCAGAATATTCTCAGGGTGCAGAAAAAACTATAGGGGGTCTAGTTTTTAGAAGCCTTCACCAAACCAAATACAACATTTTGAGCCTATTATAAGTCACACGCAGAAAACCTACATGGTTCCGACACCGCTGCGATGCCCGTATTTGCCTGTCAAAGGCACGAACGCCACGCCGCCCAAGTTCTCCTCAACAAGCCTTGAATCAACCTTCCTAACTCGAACAAGCGTCTGATAGAGGTAGGCGCCGCCCACTGGAATGACCAAAACACCTCCAGACCTTAACTGCTCAGTAAGAGGCTTGGGAATATCTGGAGCCGCGGCTGTGACTAGAACTCGGTCGTATGGAGCTTCCTGAGCATAACCCTCTGAACCGTCGCTGTTGATAACCGTGACGCGGTTGCCGTAGCCCACACGTTCAACGTTGGCTCTTGCGAAGTCGGCAAGTTCACGGATTATCTCCACGGTGTAGACGTGTCCCCATTTCTCTTCCGGAGTGTTTGAGGGAGCCACTATCTCAGCTATGGTGGACGCATGCCACCCTGAGCCTGCGCCTACTTCGAGGACTTTGTGACCTACTTCCAGTTCGAGGGCTTCGTTCATTATTGAGACCATGTTTCGCCCGACTAGACGCTGGTTAGCCTAGCCGTGTGGCGCCGAAGCCGTCTGCCCCCAGCCGATCGGAAGCGGAGCGTCCACAGCGTACTGCGACCTCAGCCTCTCGGGAAGAAAGGGTTCACGCACCACCAGACGCATTGCACGAATGACCTCTGGGCCTCGAAGTATGTGTTCGGCTATGAGGCTTCGGATGAGCTGCTCCCATTCAGCCTTTTCCATGATTGTTTTTTCCTCAGAGGAATCTAACAGGGGATGGGGTGTTTTAGGCTTTGCTATTTGGCTTGGCTGCTGCTGTTAGTGTGGTTTTGAGAAAAATCTCGGAGGCATGGCTGTGCTGTTTGTCTGGGAGGTTTTTTGTGTGCTTGTTAGTGTTGACTTCCCCTTAGTAACACTAACATGTCCGTCGCAGTGGCTGCGGCTCTGTGTGTGGTGGTAGTGACTAATTGTTCCCTAGTGCCATTCACCATCCTGCATAGTAGGGCTGTGTGCTGCGAAGTGAATTTCAAAAGAAGAAGGCAACAAACACCTTTAGCCTTCTTCTACTGTGACAAGAGTTAATGGCTGTGATTGTGTGACTGTCTCAATGCACAACAAGTTTGTGTGTTTCTTTCGTTGAGACCTGCTTCCTCTATTGGGATTTTTGGATGCTCGGATAATCTTGCGTAAGGATTAATAGCTGTTTATTTGGTTATGATATGATGGGAGGGGACGGGTTGTGACTCGTAGAAGAGAGGCTGGTTTGATTGTTAGTGTTTGGATGGTTTTCATTGTTCTAGAGGCTGTTTTTAGTGTGGTTTTGAATGCTCCTGAGGTTTGGGCAAACGGAACAATATACATAAGGGCGGACGGAAGCATAGACCCCCCAACAGCGCCAATTACGACCGTTGACAATGTGACGTACACGTTAACAGGCAATATCACGAGTTCTGGCGATGGAATTATTGTAGAAAGAGAAAACATAACAATCGACGGAAACGGATACACGCTTCAAGGCTCAGGAAGCGGAAACGGATTCTATTGGACTGACATAAATGGTGTGGTAATCAAAAATACCAACATCGAAAACTTTTCTTACGGTGTCTACATTAGCAACTCGCTATACAGCAGCTTTTCCAAGAACAACATAAAAAACAACGAGAGAGTTGGCATTTTTCTTGATTCTTACAACAGTGTTTTAGGAAACAACATAACAAACAACTGGTTGGGGCTCTATTCATATGGTTCTTATAACAGTGTTTCTGGAAACCACATAACCGCAAACTACGGCCATGGCATCCTTCTCGGGGAGTTTTCTTTTAACAACAGTGTTTCTGGAAACAACATAACAAGCAACCGTGAGGGCATCGGTCTTGAATCTTCTTATAACAGTGTTTCTGGAAACAACATAACAAGCAACGAGTATGGCATTTCGCTCTATTATTATTCTCCAAGCAATTTTATCTATCATAACAACTTTGTGAATAACTTACATCAAATCTCAATTTTTGTCAACCAACCCAGTGATGAGCCGGTTAATATATGGGATGATGGCTACCCTTCTGGAGGAAATTATTGGAGCGATTATACTGGGATAGATGAGAAGAGCGGCCCCTATCATAACTACCTTGGAAGTGATGGAATAGGCGATACACCCTACACGTTCTCAGAGTCCAATCGAGACAGATATCCGCTTATGAATCCGATGGGTTCGCCACAGCCTCCAATAGCCCTTTTCACTTACACTCCAGAATATACTGTCATAGACGAAGCAGTAACCTTTAACGCTACATCAAGTTATGACCGTGATGGCTTCATTGCCGATTACAAATGGGACTTTGGAGATGGAAACGTTGCGAGCGTGATTGATTCAGCTATAACCCATATCTATACGGTACCAGCTGCATATTTGGTAAACTTGACAGTGACAGACGATGATGGGTTTAGTCATAGTGTTGCGAAGTCTGTGATGGTTAAATTATATAGAAGCGCAATTACGGTCATCGTTGGCTCTACAACTGCCCCCGTAGGCTCAAAAGTAACCATAAACGGAACTATAACACCCAGTAGAACTGGTGTCAACGTAACAATTTCCTATAGACCTTCTGGTGGAATGTGGGCAACATTGGCTACAGTTGTAACCAACTCTGACGGCAACTACACCTACGCATGGAAAACAACCTACATTGGTACATTTGAGATAAAAGCCAACTGGACAGGTGACGAAAACACATGGCCAGCAGAAAGCGAAACAAGAACCATTGACGTTCAGGGATGGGGTTATACTGTCTATGTCAGGGCTGACGGCTCAATCGACCCTTCAACAGCGCCTATTCAGCGAGAAGGAGACTTGTATACTTTAACCGATAACATTTATGCGCCCATTGTGGTGGAGAGAAGCAACCTAATCATCGACGGAGACAAATACACGGTCCAGGGCTCAGACACAGGATATGGCTTTTATTTATTTGGAATAAACAATGTGACTATCCGAAATACAAGCATCAGGAATTTTGATACCGGTATCCAACTCTCATCATCAGCTAATATTGCTGTTTCAGAAAACGACATAACAGACAACGGCGGCTATGGTGTAGACTACCGCGGAAATTTTTGGATTTATGGGCAAGGCGTCACCCTATCCTCCTCGGACAATGTCACTATTTCTCGGAACAACATAACAAACAATGGGCTTTATGGCGTCTACCTTTTCTCCTCAAATGAGGTCACTGTTTCCCGAAACAACATTACAAGCAACGGATACCGAGGGATCCTAATAGACTCATCGTCTCTCAACATCATTTCTGAAAACAACATAACAAACAACAGATACTATTTCTCGTACGGATATTACGTGTGGCTTGCAGGAGATGGTGTCGCGCTCTACTCGTCATCCAATAATGCAATTTCTGGAAACAACATATCAAACAACGGTTGGCAGAGGGATTATTGTTATGGCATTTGGCTTTCCTCGTCGTCTGGTAATACCATATCTGGAAATCGCATAACAAACAATGGTTGGTATGGCATCTCTGGCACCTCATCGTCTAACAATAGAATTTATCATAACAACTTCGCAAATAACATAGTAAACGCATTGGTCGGAGAAGCAAACACTTGGGATGACGGCTACCCATCAGGCGGCAATTACTGGAGCGACTACACGGGAACAGACATAAAAAGTGGGCCAAATCAAGATCAACCTAGAAGCGATGGCATCGGCGATACGCCATACAATTTATATATCAAAGACCGTTACCCGCTTATGAGTCCCTGGCCTTCAGGACCAGGTTTGCATGAGCTTGAAGTGACTCTAAAGGCGCCAACACGTCTGCCACCTGGCAATTCAACATTACTTGAAGCAACAGTCATTAACAAAGGATTCAACAAAGAAGAAAATGTAGCTTTGTTCCTGTATGTCAGTAGCACAGTCGTCAACTCCACAACAATTTCCTCCTTGGAAGCTGAATCATCTTTTACTGTCAATTATCTCTGGACCCCAACAGTTGAGGGTGTGGCTAACGTTACAGCCTATGCTGTTCCCATACCAAGGGAGATGTTTTTCGAAAACAATCGCAAAACTACCTTTGTAACCGTATCGGTCAACCCGCCAGTACAGAACATAAACACAGGTCTATACTACGAAACAATACAACAAGCGATAGACGCACCTGAAACACTTGATGGACACACAGTCAAAGTAGATGTGGGAGTATACTATGAACACTTGATAATCTACAAATCCTTAAAAATTATTGGAGAAGACAGAACCTACACTATTATTGATGGAAGCAAGACCGGAACATTTGTTGTTCAAATAACTGTCAACAACGTTGTTTTAAGCGGGTTCACCATACAGGACAGCAATATCGCACCAACCCCTGCCATCGCTCTCTACAGTTCTAACAATGTTATAAGCAACAACACAATCACCAACAACGGATGGGGCATATACTCATTCAGCGTCTCCAACAACACCATCGAAAACAACATCATAACAAACAATGTATACGGCGTCTACCTCGAATGGTCTGACACTCACACGATAAAGAACAACACGATATCAAACCACCAAGAAGCTGGCATCTACCTCAGAGAATCCAGAAACAATGCATTCGCCAACAACATAATAGAAGGCAACAAAGACGGAGTCGTACTCGTAAGCGATTCTAACTACAACAGATTCTACCACAACAACTTCATAGACAACACCTCACAAGGATTCACCGTAAACTCAGACACCAACACATGGGACAACGGCTACCCATCAGGCGGCAACCACTGGAGCAACTACGCCGGCGTAGATGTCAAGAGCGGCCCAAATCAAAACCAAGCTGGAAGCGACGGAATAGGCGACACAGCACATGCATTTGACACAAACAACATTGACAGATATCCACTTATGGCTCCAATCACCAAGTTCGAAGCTGGCACTTGGGATAGCACATCCTACAGCGTAGATGTTGTCAGCAACTCGACGGTCTCAAGCTTCAGTTTCGACCAGCAGAACAAGCTCATCAGCTTCAACGTGACAGGCGCAGACGGCTCCACAGGCTTCAGCAGAGTGACAATCCCAAACGCCCTGCTAGGCGGTCCATATCTCATCTTGGTGAACTATACGCCACCTCTAGACCTCACTGAAACGACGAATGGAACCCACACATTCCTCTACTTCACATACACCCACAGCATCAAACAAGTCGAAATCATAGGAACGACGGCTGTCCCAGAATTTCCACCAAGCCTAATCCTGCCACTAGTTATTACCCTCACCTTGCTTGCTGTGGTCTTGGCAAAGAGAATTCCCAAACACAGAGGGCGCCATGCGTAATATTAGCCAAGAACAATGAACCAGTAATCACTTAACCGTTACTGACTTAGCTAGATTTCTTGGCATGTCAGGGTTGTGTCCTCTCTCCAAAGCCATATAATAAGCGAAGAGCTGCAGAGGAATAACGTAAAGTATCGGCGAAAGTATTTCAGGAACGCCCTTCGGTATTTCTATGAAGTCGTCTGCGAGACGCTTGATTTCCTCGTCGCCCTCTTCGCAGAGCACAATTATGGAGGCGCCTCTGGCCTTCATCTCCATTATGTTGCTCACAACCGTCCTGTGGGTCTCGTCTTTGGGACAGATGAACACGACTGGAAAGCCTGGTTCAATGAGGCTTATGGGTCCATGCTTGCTCTCTCCCGCGGGGTAGGCTATGGCGGGCACGTAGGCGATTTCCATGAGTTTGAGCCTGCCTTCGAGGGCAGTGGCCGAGCTGATTCCCCTCCCGAGGAAGAAGAAGCACTGTTTATCACGGTATTTCTGAGACAACCGCTTAATCTTGTCCCCCTGTGTCTGCAAGATGTTTTCCGCTACGTCTGGCATCTGCTGCAGCTTATCCTCCAGCGACTCGATCTCTACGTGTGATATTTTTCCCCTCTTCTTAGCGAGCCTCAACGCCAGCTGAGACAATACAGACAGCTGAGACGTGAAGGTCTTTGTCGCCGCCACCCCTATCTCTGGCCCCGACTGCTGGCAAACGTAGACCCTTGCCAAACGAGTCAAAGTGGAGCCTATAACGTTGGTTAACCCCAGAATAGTGGCTGCTCTCAAGCGGGCATGGTCGAGAGCGCTCAGGGTGTCTGCTGTCTCGCCTGATTGACTAACGAAGAGAATCGTGCTGTCGATGTTAACCGACCTGCCGTGCTGCTCCACAAACTCCGAAGCGATGATGGGGTGCGTTGCCAAGAGAGCCAGTTTCGAGAACATATAGGAAGCGGCTAGGCAAGCGTGATAGGAAGTGCCTGCGGCAACGAGAAAGACCTCGCCTGCTCGGTCGAGAAACTCGGTCATCAACTCCAGGTACTGGTCCTGAAGCCTCAGCGTGTTCCTCAACGTGTCGGGTTGTTCATAAATCTCCTTAACCATGAAGTGTGGGTAACCCTGTTTCTCAGCCATCTCCGGGTCCCAGTCAACCATCTCGGGTTGCCTCGGCACAACCGACCAGTCCGTGAGTCTTCGGATTTCACAGCCCCTTTCATTCAAAACAGCGAGTTCGCCGTTTTCGATGATTAGAGCTTTCTTGGTCAAGGGTAAGAAGGCGGGAATGTCTGAGGCACAGTAGACGCCGCCCTCATTGATGCCAACGACTAAAGGGCTCTCTCGTCGAGCGCAGACTATTTTGTCTGGTTCTTTAGCTGAGACAACGGCTATAGCGTAGGAGCCATCAAGCCTGTTCGCGGTTTCGCGCACCGCTTCTGCAAGCGAGAATCCTTCCTTCGTTTTCTCTTCGATCATGTGTGGAATGACCTCGGTGTCTGTCTTGGACTTGAAAACGTGCCCCTGGGTCTCCAGCTCCAGCTTCAGGTCTGCGAAGTTTTCGATTATACCGTTGTGGACAACAGCTATCTCTTCACCGCAGTCTGTGTGCGGGTGCGCGTTTACCCTATAGGGCGCTCCATGAGTAGCCCATCGAGTGTGACCGATGCCCAGCCGACCAGGTAAATCGTCCAGATTAAGAATTAAGTGAACGTCATCTATCTTGCCAGCGTCTTTCTTAATGCTTAGCTTACCATCCTGAACCATGGCTTCGCCAACAGAGTCGTAACCCCTGTACTCCAACCGTTTGAGGGCAGCATGAATTATAGGCGCCGCTTCACCCTTCCTCAGGATGCAACCAAATATTCCACACATACGCAATCTTCCTCACATGAAAACAACATGTTTATTATTGTCTTGGTATCTTAAATCGGCATATATAACAGCGCGGTTGTGTATAAGCATTTTTTAGGAAATGGTCATATTACTAAAACCGAATTCTCAATGGATTTCGACTCGTAAAGATGCAAAGAGAAGAACCATTAAAAAAATATTTATAAAGGAATCGTTCGCTCAACTAGCAAACATGAAAAAGAAACTTCTTCTCAGCGGCGAACCCCCGAGGTACGAAGTTAAAGACATCGCCCTGTTCGAGCAACCCGAGAGGTTGAAGACTGTCCTGAACAAGCTAAGCTGGCAAATTCTGAAACTGCTCGGTGAGGGTGAAATGTACCCGAAGGAAGCCGCCGAGAAACTTGGAGTCCACGAACAGAAGGTTTACTACCACATCCGAAAACTAGCCGAGGCTGGCGTCATAAGAATCGTCAAAGAGGAACAAAAGAAAGGAGCGACAGCAAAATACTACCAGCCTTCCTTCCCAGCCTTCGGCGTTGAACTACCATTTGGACAGCGCAGAATCACGACTCTGGGCGTGCCAAGCCTAGACGAGAAGCTGAAACAATTTTTTACACAATTCTTTAAGGACAACGAGTTCGACGGCAAAATAGTCGTTGGAAGCCCTGATCCGCATGGTCCCTTCAAGGCTAGAGCCAGAGACGGACACTACGCTGCCTATCTGAGCCTCTTTCTTGGACAGTACGTGAGACTGCCAGACGACTTCGTAATAAAACTCGACGTAGACGTAAAGGCTGAGAAGGAGGAAAAGAACAACCTCATCCTTGCAGGGGGTCCGGGAACGAATCTGTTAACCGAGGAGATTAACCAGTTCCTACCAACGCGCTTCAGCGTGAAATCGACCGAGCAGGGATTCCTGTTCGGAGGACTAATCTCAGAAAAGACGGGCAACGTCTACACAAGCGACAACATAGGCTTGATAGCAAAGACTGTGAACCCATGGGACAGAGAAAAACGAATCATAGTGGCAGCAGGCAACAAGGCGGTCGGAACCAAAGCCTGCGTGCTAGCCCTGACCAAATTCTGGAAAGAAGCACTAAAAAACTTCAACGGAATAGACAGCTTCGCCGCGGTTATTCAGGGCTTCGACCTCGACGGCGACGGCAAAGTGGACGCCATCGAAGTTCTCGAATGAGTGGGGAAATGCCCCCGTGACGGATGTGACCAATTGAAAGCAGAAGATGTAGTCATTGTCAGGGTGACGAGCACTGACGATATGCAGCGGTTCTTGAAACAGTTGAACATGCGTGGAAAGGGCTTCATAATCAAGCCTAATTGGAGCAACGCGAACACCTTCACCTCGGCTGAAACGCTGGAACTCCTGTTCAACTGTCTAAGCGAAGATAAGACTATCATTGAAAGCTACACGGCGTGGCGA
>Ga0315314_1000628_pt1 | contig 36844 bp, 26 predicted proteins | sample TDP9_MG_FD_203631 | JGI IMG/M metagenome (GOLD analysis project Ga0315314, IMG submission 203631) | Freshwater sediment microbial communities from Lake Towuti, South Sulawesi, Indonesia - TDP9 | ecosystem: Environmental > Aquatic > Freshwater > Lake > Sediment | place: Indonesia: South Sulawesi... | reverse complement strand
ACGAATTGCATATTATCAAAGACGCAACCGTTGTGCTCGGATATGTCATACGAAAAAGACACTTGTGGAGCTTCAAAAGCTGAAGATAAATATCGAAAAATTGAGGTCATGTGTACCTGATTATTCAGAGTTATTTGCGCTGTAGTATTAAAACGATTGGTTTTACTCCGTAGAGGTAGGCTAAATCTTTATCAAGCATTACCTTTTGCTCGCGAATGAGGTAGATACACTGCTGGATTCTTTCGATTGGTATAATTAAAGCTGTTATTTTCTCCGCCATTCCGCTAATTCCTTTACTATCTATATATCATCATCACAAAAATATATTAGCTCTAATAATAAGAAAAACAAGCGGATTTTCGGTGGTTGTAGTGATATAATAACCAAAGGTAAACCCGCCTTCGCTAAAGCTACGGCGGGCAAGCTTGGGGGCTTTCGGATTGAGATTGAGGGAATACGACACACAAGATATTATTAACCCACCGAATAAATCGGCGGGCTAAATATAGTATTCTACGGCGTCACGGCTCGGTTGTGGATGCGGACGTCGTCAATCAGGCCGGGCCAGAAACTGCCTGCGGCAAGATTGCTGCCAGCCCCGAAGTAAAGGCCGCCGGTCGCGGCTGCCAGGCTGGCCTGCGCGTCTCGGGCCATTTCTATATCATCAACATAAAGTATTCGCCTTGAACCATCCCACACAAGACCTATACGGTGCCAGATGCCATCGGTGATTACAAATTCTGATACCAGCGGCGGTGGGGCGAACCTGCCAGCAGGTGGCGATAAGTTAGTCATAAGTTTGCCTGTTGATGAATCTGCCCCAAGCCAATTCGCCGCTCCTATTTGCGACAAAACAACCTGACCCGTAGCACCGCCTTTTATCCAAGCGAAAACGCTGAACTTTCCAGTCGCTGGATTCAGCACAAAGGGCGTGCTAACATAGTCGCCATCCCCATCGAGTTGCAGGGCTCCATCTATTTTGCCGCCGGCAGGCTGCCAGACTGGATTGCCATTCACTGTACCGTGTTTATCGCTGACACTATCGTAAGCAGTGCGGTCGGCTGTTTCATCCAGTTTCCAGTGCGTAACAAGAGAAAAATCTTTCAGCCAATCTTGCGAGCTTAAAATCTCGCCGGCCGACATGATTTTCGCGTTGCAGACAGCCAGCTGAGTGAACAGTTGCGCATCAGCAAGTGTGCCAACGCTGGTGCCCCAGTGGTAGGGGATCGCCAGTGTCGGGTTTATGATATTGGCAGCCTGGGCGGCCTCAGTGGCGTTCATTGTATATGTCCCGCCGGCAGGCAGGAACGCCACATCGATCTTTCCGAGCGTCTGCATTTCCGGTATTAGGTCGGTATCGCCGGCGACGTAGATGCGCTTGCGGGCAAGCTCAACGATAAAGCCGACCCAGTTATTGCTCTTGGGATGATTAGGCTTATTGGTATTGTAGGCAGGCACGGCTATCACGGTGACACCGTCCAATTCGATGGTCTGGCCCGGCGCTATTGCTTGACCCTTACCGTATAGTGCAACAACATCAGGTGGTGCAATAAATTTTGTTTGCGGCCCCGATACTCTGGCGATATCTGCCGGCTGGTAATGGTCGCTATGACTGTGGGTGACAAGCACAGCATTGGCATCATGTGGCGATTCGCTAAGATTTCGAGGATCAACGTAGATCACCACATCGCCCGCCCAGACCTTGACGCTTGCATGAGCCAGCCACTGTATATAGACAATTTCTGTTTCGAGCCAGTGCTGACCTAAAACAGCGAGGTCCTTGAAATCAACCTTTCCATCCCCCATAGGTGCTGGAGCGATGTCAACTGACGACTTGCCTTGCAGCCAGTATTGAGCAAGTATTGAAAAATCTATGAGATTTATGATTCTGTCGGCGTTAAAGTCAATTGCCGGGTCGTACTGTAAATTTTCGCCGAGGCCGAATTCTGCGTTCACGCTGCTGCTGCCAAGCACAAGGCCAATGACAAATACAAGTAACATCAGGCTGATTTTATAGCGCACAAAGAATTTCATGCTTACTCCTCCTTAATGTAAGATAGGCTATCTGATTGAGTAAGAGATGTCAAGCAAATTATTATACGGCTCTTGGATGGGAAGGGACACTTCTTGCTCTGCCGAGACAATTTCAGCCCTCGGCCTAAGCAGACAGAATCCTTTGATAAATCAAAATGCAAAGAGTCGCGAGCCCCTAAGGGGCGTGGCGATCTAAATGAGATTGCTTCGGGCCAAAGCCCTCGCAATGACACTTCGTGTCATTTTGATATTTGATTTTTGATATTTGATTTTCTTATGTGCGGCAGGCATTATAATATATCGCAGTACCGACTCGCCTGCCCAAAGTTTCACTCTTCGCAGTGCTACGGAGAACGGGCTCGTACGGCGGGCAGGTTTTATAATTGAGAAACAATCAGTCTCGGCAAGGCACGTAACGAAAGCGATGCCATTATCAGATGGGCCGAGCCTTGACGGAAGCGTATGGACCTATCTATTGTTATACCGGCACTTAACGAAAACGCAAAAATTGCACGCGATGTTGAAATGGCGTCAAAGTTTCTGCAGGGTAATAATTTCCAAGGAGAAATCATAGTCGTCGATGACGGCAGCACAGATAACACTGCACAAGTCGCAGAAAATGTTAAAGTTCCGCCGGGTATGCGGCTTTCGGTCATTCGCTACCAGCAGCATAGAGGCAAAGGTTACGCAGTGCGCACAGGCATAAAGCAAACCAGCGGCGAATATGTGATGTTCGCAGACAGCGGCTGTTGTGTGCCTTACGGAAATGTCCTGCAGGGCTTAGAAATGCTTAAAGACGGAACCTGCGATATAGCGCATGGCTCGAGAAAATTAGTAGAAAGTGACATTCGACGGGACCAGCCCTGGCGTCGGCGAATCTCTTCAAGGCTTTTTAGGTGGCTCATAAATAAACTGCTGCAAATTCCACCCGGAATTACCGATACTCAATGCGGCTTCAAAATCTACAAAGGCAAGGTCGCCAGGCAGCTTTATAGCCGGTGTATAAGTGACGGTTTCATGTTTGATGTTGAAATTATCATGCGGGCGCAAAAGCAAGGTTACAAGATAAGAGAATTCCCTATTGAGTGGGTCTGCGACCTCGACAGCCGATTGCGGCTTTCCCGCACACCCTGGCCTGTCATCTGGGAACTTCGAGCTATCAAGCGGGCGCTATCGAATTCAAAAACCCCGCGATAAATTTATTTAGCCCCGCGTTTTACGCGGGGTTTATTGGAACTGTCCACATCCCAGGGACCAAACCGCAAAATCTTGTCTTTTTGTGTCTGCCGGTCCCGGCCCTTCAGTATGATCATGGCCAGAACTTGTGGATGCTGCGAGCAATACCGCTTAATCTCCTCTGGAGTCATAACCATAAAGGCGGTTGAAAGGGCATCGGCCATTGCCGCATCCGCGGCGCAGGCCCAAGCGGCTCGTTTACTTTCGACCGGGCGACCTTCCCGGGGGTCAATAATATGCTGGCCTTTTTGCAGACCTGAGCCGCTTACAGCCCGGCTTTGCAAATAAAGGTAAGCTAACGTCTGTTTACCCCCGCTGCTTTGTGTTTGCGAAGCAAACCGACGGGGGGGATTGCTTAACGTAATAGGCCAGCCTTTCGTCCCAGATGGAGCTTTGAGGGCCAAAACCGAGCTGAAACCGCCATTAATCAAAGCGGTGTCAATGCTCCAGTCACGCAGCAGCTCAGCCATCCGGTCAACTGCGTAGCCCTTGCCGATGCCGCCGAGATCGATTTTCATCGGGCTGGTCAGCAACTCTACGGTATAGTCGGCCTCGTTCAGTTTCATAAGATGCATGCTACTGCCTTCGGCTGAATTTTCGATTTTCGATTTTCGATTTTCGATTTTGGCCGTGCTGAAAGTAACGTCAAAAGCTCCGCAGGTTTCTGCACAAATTCTCTGACTTGCCTTGAGACATTCAAAAGCGTCAAGCCCAATTCGCAAAGGCTTATTGGCAGGAAGGTTGTTAATCCGGGAGATGTCGCTATTTTCAATGAATCTGCTAAGTTCACCCTCGAGTCGGTCAAGCTCATCGAAGGCCTGCCGAGCAGCCTGTCCGGCGTAATGCGCATCATCATGCTGGATAAAAATCTCGAAAGTTGCCGCCATAGCCTGATGTGAAAAGCGGTGGATTGGAAATTGGAAATTGAGCCCAGTCATTTTTCATCTACTTTCTGTGATTGAATCAACTGTGCGCGGTGTTGCCGGAAACGATCCCATAGTTCCTTCGGCACATACCCGCGTAATTCAACCTGTGGACGCACCTCCATATACGTATCAAAAAGGGGCACATATAGCCTCTTTTGTCCCGGCGGTGGCAATTCATACAACCTTACAAGAAGCTCCTGCTCCACGCCGGCAGAGGCGATAATCACATCTGCAGAAACCACCTTATCGGTCACGGCATTCCAGTAACCTACATTCGGAAAAGCTCGTAAATACCAGGGAAAGGGCCAAAAATCGTGCTCATCAGGACAAATGAAGTGAATTTCCATTTTGTTACCATCCTCGTGCACCTGGGCTATTTCTTCCACTCGCTGAACCATTGTAAAGACATCCGTAGTTGTATGAGCATAGACATAAGGATTGCGAGGATCGGCATAATATCTGTAGTTGGCGATGTAGGCCTGCCAAGCCAGGTGGATAGAAGCTGCAACCAACAAGCCGATAACCCCGCCTAGCGCTAGGCGGGGGCGGGGTAAGACGTGCTGTGCCATTTTTATCACTGCGGAAGTTCCAACGCCAGCTAACAAAATCATGCCATGCAGGAAGCCCAACATACACCAGGGAGTTTTGTGCCGGATAGCAGAATATACGATGGTCATTATTAGCGTGTGAAAGGCTATGAATCGTAGCAGATTGAAATTGACGCCAGTTACGTTTTTTGTTCTTACCGCAACTATAAAACCAATTGCAGCTAAAAAGACAATAAGGGCTTCGCTCCAAAGTGGGCCTGTACCGTATCTATAATAAATGAGCATCTTGAGGTAGTAATACCAGGGGCGAAAATGCAGGCTATTAGTTGTTGCTCGGTCGAAATAAGTGGTATAAGTTCGAAATGAATCCCAAATCCCGTCGGGATTAGCAAAAAACGATGAGTAAAACAGTGCTGAAACCACCGCAGCAGTTGCAAGACCTACAAAAAAATGCCAAAAACCTAAATATTTAGCCCCCAGTTTCACTGGGGGTTTTCCCAACAAGCGCGTAAGCAAAACAGCCAACAACATCGAGCCAAAAGCAATGATACATGTTTCCTTTGTCGCGTGCATCAAGCCGACAGACACGCCGGCCAATATAATCCAGATGATGTTCTTGCTCTGGGTGTAACGGTAGCTGCAAACAATACAAGCAAAGGTAAACCAGACCAGAAGCATCTCCTGGATGTAATACCGGCTGTAAAAAACCATAGCTGGTGAGATAGCAGTCAATATGGCGGCATAAACTGCGCTGCTTGGGCCCAGGCCATCGACCAACAGCAAAACCAACAGCACCAGCAATACTCCGAAAAAAACAGGCACAATGCGTAAGGTGAGCTCGCTAACATCGGCCAATTTCTTTCCCTCGATTGCGCTCGGGACAAGATTTTTGCCGCTGAGCCAGGCTGGTATCAAAGTCAGGTAGTTAAGAGTTGGGCCGTGAAATTCATAAGGGTTATAGGTATAGTGACCCTTCTCCAGCAGTTCGCCAAACTTTATGGCATGAACCGCTTCGTCGGTGTGCATAGGACGCTGCTGCAATCTTGGTAGGCGCAGTGCCAACGCAAGAATTGCCACACCCACAATCAAACACCTACTTTGAGAGTTCAACATCTTATAACATTAAATCCGAATGTCGAAATCCGAAACAAATCTAAATTACCGAAACCAAAACCTGTCCCGAGCGGAGCCGAGGGATGACCAAAACTGACAGCTTTACTGTCATTTGAACATTTGAAAATTCGAATTTGTTTCGAATTTCGGATTTCGTGCTTCGTATTTTTTGGTTGTGGATTCTCAAAGTGGGTGTGGGTCATTATAGGGGTTTGCCGTAAACTTCAACTTCGATATAGTGATTCAAGTCGTTGGCGTTATTGCCTTTGCTGTATAAGCGGACGTAGCGGCCCTGCAGACCCTTGGTATCTATGAGCTTGCCCTCGTTAGTTTCGACATAGTGCATATCTTGGCCGACGCCCAAACCGGCAGAGTTGTCAATGTCATTGTTAAAGACGGTCTTGACATTGGTAATGAAATCAGCGTCATCGGCAATCTGTACCACAACATCGAAGTAAACCTGGGCCTGCTTATGATAGTGCCATATAACGATAGCATAAACCTCGTGTTTAGCACCAAGGTCGATAGTGACATGCTGGAGGAACGGACCTAATTCCACATAACTGCCGTCGGCAGCTTCTTTGTCTCCATCGGTAATCATTTCGATCTCACCGATGATAGGCTCTTCATCGCTGGCTGAAACCTTCTTACCAGAGGCCACATTCTTGGTTCCAACCGGAGCTAAAAATGGTGGACGAGGTTTACCCAGCGGTTTTTCTAAATTGGCCACTTGGGTAGGCTGGGGCGTGCCTACGAACATCGGCCTGGGTAGCTCTATATTGATCGGCGCTAATTCGGTACCCGGTTTTTCAACTGCAGGAGTCTCTCCAACCGTAGCAGGTTTTTCCGTCTCGCTGGCCGGGCTTTGGGTATCACCAGCAGCCTGCTGCCCAGAAGGCTCGAGAGGAGACGCAGGAGTGGATTTTTTGCAAGAAGGAGTAAAGCACAGACAGAGCACTAATAACACCAAGACCAGAATCTTCACTCTCGAACTGAAATCTTTTGCAACCATTTCCTTTTAACCTCAAAAATTTAAATTTTATTTAACCGACGAAACCATTAATCGGCAGTAACTGCCGCATATCCATCAAATCGAATATGCTATTCTATTTATAAGATGCTGTCAAGCCGCACATTGGTATATTTTTTTCTCTTTAATTAGCCCTGCCACCTGTCCTGCTCCGGCACGCTCCGCCGTGACGAGTGGGCAGGGCCGCCCCCGGCACAGAGCCTGCCCTGAGCTTGTCGAAGGGTCCGGGGGCTAATCAAGTTTCATTTTGAAAAAATACAACAGGGATTCGGTATCTGCCGAATCCCTGTGTTATTGGCTTAATGTACTGCAATATTTTAGTAACACAAATACAGAAAAACCCCGCCTCAAAGGCGGGGCTAAATATTTATCCGCCAAACGAACTGCGGATTTAGCCCCACGTTCCACGTGGGGTTCTTACTTGCGCGGCACTTATTACAGTACACTCTCATTTGAGCCGGCGGTCATTTCGACGGCTGGCGGTTCGAGACCCGCTTTGGCCAGAACAGCATACAGCACAAAACCAATCACGAAAGCGATAACGGGGGCGGGATTAATGCCGCTGAACTTTTCTGGCTTAATCGTTGGAAGGATAGCCACGACAAAGCCGACAGCCCAGGCGATGTAGCCTGCCCAGTTGATTGCCTTGCGTGGTCCCGACCACTTGCAGCCGCTCAGCAGATAATCGGCGACCATCGAACCGCATATCGGACCGAACGATGCACCAATAATCGAGAAGACCCCAACTAAATTAAGGGCCTTACCTGTCACCGCCAGAATAATAGACACAATGGCTCCAACCGTAACCATAACGGCCTTGTTGGTTTTGGGGAACATTGTCCCGATGCTGTTACCCGCTATAAACGAGCAAAAACAGGCCGGTGCAAAGCTGGCGATGGCAAAAAGGGCAAACATCAACTTTGCACCTGTCTGTTCTCTGATAACCGCATCAAATATATAACTTTTCATTTCCGGATTTGCCCCGTGAGCACCGGCCACTGCGATAAGTGGTAGCCCACCGGCAACAATAATTGCCAGCGCAATACCCACCAGGCCGCCAAGCTGAACATCTTTGGCGTCGCGGTTACCCATACCGAAATCCACTCCTGCCGCACCAGCGGTTGCAAAGAAACCTACCACGATTGCAATTATTGTCAGAAAACCAACAAACGGCTTAGCATCGGCGGGCACTTGATAGTTACCTGCGGTGCCAACATTCGTGAAAAATACCAGAAGAATCATTATCAGCGGAACGATCGGCAGGAAAGTTGACACCTTGCCCACATACTGAATCCCTTTGAGGGCGACAAATACCGCCAGCGCAGCCCAGATAATCGCCACAATCGTGAACGCAGCGCTACCGTGAAACACACCCTCGGCATCCATTGCTGGCGGCAAGCCGGCGGCCTGCAAGATAAAGTTGGTGGAAACAGCGATGTTGACTGCCAGCCAGCCAAATTGCAGTATTCCCATCAACAGACCCGGCATCAGAAAGCCGCCCAACGTCCCGTATGTCGAGGAGCCTACTACATATAGCGGATAACCCGTCTGCATACCGTATAGACCAGGGACAAGATAGAATAGGAAATGGCAGATTAACGCCGCTATCACCAACCCCAAAAGGCTCAATCCAAGTCCTGCCTGAGAAAGCGTTCCATTGGCAATCTCCATATAGAAGACCACCCAAAGGAATATCCCCGCATACGCTGGTGCCGTGCTTTTGTACCAGGGGGCCCTGTTCTCGGCCGGATTTGGTTTGGCCATGCTCAGATAACTTGGTAGTATTCCATTACTCATAATCCGTTCTCCTTAACAAAAAACCCTTTTGCATTGAGGTAATTGGAAATTGGTGATTGGTAATTACCAGTTACCATTTACCAGTTACCAATACGTGTCTGGAGAGTATAACCAGCAATATGGCCGATTTCCAGAACAAAACTAATCTACTTGGGGTATTTTAATTCTCTTGCCATTATTCATAGCCGATTCATGGGCACAAATACCCGCCATTGTCCAATTTGCAGCAGTTTTAGCATCGACCGCCGCTTCTCGCTCCTCTGCAATCGCACGGATAAATTCATGGACCAGATGAGGGTGAGAGCCGCCGTGCCCTGCACCTTGAATAAAGGAAGTATGCTCGTGTTCCTCATCATACACGCCACGCCCTGTGAAGGGTGCTATCTCTTTCGGCAGCAGGTGTCCGTAATCCGGGACTTCTACTCTCTTGGCATCTTCATATCCTGAATAAATCACCGCTCCCTCACCGGCAATCTGCTCCCATTCAAATGAAAGTTTTGTGCCATACACATCGAAACTTTCTCTGTATTGCCGAATCGTATCAAAGAGCGACCTGGTTACCTCGCAGGCAAGGTCGGAATCAGCGAGTTTTATCAGAGCAGTTTCAATTGCGAAAGGTGAATTATAGCACTTGACATAATCGTCTCGAATTCGCCCTGAGCCATGGCAGACAACCGACTCGGCTTTCCTTTTCGCAAGGCACAGCAGCGGACTGACGGCATGCGTCGCATAGTGCATCGGGGGCATCCCGTACCAATAATCGGGCCAGCCAGGCAAACTCATATTCTGCTGATGCGAACCTCTTAAGAACTGAATCTTGCCTAACTTACCAGATTCGACAAGCTCCTTTGCATAGAGAAACTCTCTGGTGTATACGGCTGTTTCCATCATCATATATACTTTGCCGGACTTTTTCCTTGCCTTTGCAATTTCAAGGCACTGTTCTTTGGTCGTGGCCATGGGGACCGTAGAGGCAGTATGTTTGCTGGCATTCAAGCAAGCCAGCGTCATCGGCGCGTGGTCGGCTATGGGCGTAACAACGTGGATGGCGTCCAATTCGTCAATACCTAAAAGGTCCTCAAATCTGGTAAACCGTCTTTTGATTCCGAACTGGTCGCCAATCTCGTTGAGATGGTCTTTGTTTCTCTGGCAAATGGCGTAACACTTAGCATCGGGGTGTCTTTGATAGATGGGAATAAACTCCGCTCCGAATCCGAGTCCGACCACCGCCACTTTCACTTTTTTTGCCGGCATTTTTCTGCCCTTTCATAGTAGGGTGTGCTCCGCACACCAACAAAAAAATGGTGGGCACAGCCCATCCTACTGTGTGTCCGCTTTTTGGTCTTTAGACTTCGTCTCTGCTTCGCGAGCCTGCGTAGCGCTTCGCAGAGCAAGCTGGGCCAGCACCTTCTTGTAGTATTCCAGCGGGTGATCGTGCATCATCTCTTGTCGAGAGATCTTTCCATGCCACCACAATAGCGTTCCGGGAAAGCGGGATGGGTTAAAGTGAACGTTATAGAAGTGCCAGATGAATAGCGCCAGCGCCGCCAATATGGCCTCATCGGCGTGCACTTCCGCAGCCAGCTCGTAAGTAAACCACGGAACGTACTTGGCCGCAACATCGGGAAACCACAGCACCAGTCCCGTGCCGATCATAATCACACACCCCCAGTACACAGCCCAATAGTCAAACTTCTCATAGTAGGTGTACCGGCCAAAACTTGGCCGATACTTTAACAAGCCGAGAAAATACAGGGAGTTGATAGTCACGTCGATAACGTCCTTCTGGCGGGGCAGCAGCTCGATGAATTGACGACGGCCTTCCTTTGCAAAGACCGTATAGAACAGATGGTAGATCGAAACCAATATGAGGATAGCCGCTCCAGCGCGGTGAATATACCGGATCGTCTCGATGCTGCCAAAGGCACAAACGGCCGCCTGGCTCCAGCCATACTCCGGTCTTCCCAGACACCACAACGGCACACCCGTGATGATTAGGGTGATTGTACTTAAGAATAGAAGTGTATGTTGAACGCGGAACTGCAAACCGAATCGCTGAAAGAATTCGCGTTCTTGTGTCTTTGTGCCGCTTATTTGTCTCATAGCAGATCAAAAAGCAAATATCAAAATACAAAATTAAGGAAATTATCGCCGCTTTGCGGCGATTCCACAATTTTTATTTTTGATTTTTAATTTTTGAATTTTGGTTATACCACGGCGATACAGGTCACCTAAGATGTGCAAGATCAAAAGAGTCATCACGGCGATGATCAGCAGCTTGAAAAACAAGTTGACTCGCACATATACAGGGCCGGCAAATTCGTACATATCCGTCATCGCTCTAAAGACGCCGGCTTTGTCTTTGACCGGCGAGTCAACGCACACGCGGCCTTTCAAGAAAGGCGCCTCGGGAGAGTGACAATCCTCACATTGTTGAGCGCCAAGTGATTGAGCGGCTGGCCTGACATCATGCGCTATGGGCCACAGATATGGCCGAGCCGCTGGATGATCCGCCTCCTCATGGAGCACACCTTTATCATCAAGGCTATAAAGATTGCCGCCGGCGATATATACAGCCTTACCTTTGATAACTTTCACAAGTGCTGCAAGCGCGCTGGCTATATTTTCTTCACTCAGAGCCGGCCAATCACCCGATTGCGGAAGGGGAAGTTTTTCGAATACTTCACCGACAGTCCGCCTGACAACATCGAGGTCAACCGGCCTGACCTGCTTATCCACAAGCTCCGCCCAGAAAGCAGGCCAAATCAGCTTATGTGGGGCAATTTTGCCGCCACTTTTAGCCCCCGCACCCTTCGACAAGCTCAGGGCAGCAGGCTCTGTGGCGGGGGCTGCCTCGGCCACAGGTGCCGAGGCTAATTGTTTAGCAAAAACAGGCGCTATGATATGCGGCAGCACCTCATCAGATTTATTCACGTTCGGCGTCCCCAAGCGGTGGGCACGCGATGTCTTGGTAAGATGAGTATTCTCAGCAGGCCACGGCCCGCAGTGACAGGCTGTGCATGTAAGTTTCTTTAAGTGACTCGGCGGTAAGCCCGTGTGAGTCGGCACAGGTGCCCCGAGCCGACCGCGCTGCGGCTTATCTTGGCCCTGCGACAGGTGACAGCCTTCGCACGAACTTGTTGCAGCTAACGGATTACCTGACACGAGACTTTCTTGTTCATATCCGCGAATAATATTATGGTCGATGCCGTGACGGTGACAATCAACACAGGTCAAGCCAGCCTTTAAGTGTACATCCTCATCAGAGGACCACTTTTGCGTTTTTTCAGCGTCACCCAAATACAAATTGGAATGGCAATAATAGCACCGCTGCTTAGGTACCTCTCTAACAATATTGAAAAGCACCCGATTCTGGTGGTCGAAAACGGCTTTGCGGTATGTAATAGTTGGGGGAGGTTTTTGCCCCTCTTTGGCGCTGGCAACCTCAAAGGGATCAAACGGGTCGTAAGTGTCGGGCATATCTTCAGCAGAGCCAGAAACCTGTGCGAAACCACAGGCGGCGGCAGCAGCCCAGCGGAAATTCCCGCGAGCTACCTGCACGGCGTATCCGCTGGTTCCACCCTGGTCCTGGCCTGGGTCGGCGTTGTGGCAGGCCAAGCAGTTAATCTCCAGCTTGCCTGATATGTACTGGCGCATCTTCTGCTGCGGGTCATCGCTATCTGCCTCGCCCACTCCGCCGCCGGGCATTTGTCGGCCAAAGATTTGTACGAATTTTCGGTCTGTCAAACCCACTTGCTCAGGTTTAAATGTCCCCGGCCACGGGCGATGTGAAAGTGGAATCTGCGTGACGGTGCGGGCATCAAAGTATATCCACGGCTGGCCAGGCCGGCCAGGGGGAACATTGGGATCAGCCGCATTGAAGTGCCAGCCCTTGTTGATTATGTTATAGCTGTGGCATTCGCCACACGTCCACTTCGTCGAAAACGGCAAAAGGACTTTCGAGCTTTCATCAATGTTGGGATTAATTTTTTCGCCTTTTACCGGTTCAAAGGAATTAGGGTCAATATTTTCGGGGAAAAGATCAATAAGATGGGTCGGCTGTGCTCGGCTGCCATCACTTTCATCACCCAGCAATCCCCCGCCCAGCGCTGGGCGGGGCACAGCAACCGGCCAAGCCAACAACACCAGCAGCAGGCACAAAGTTACAATCGAACCTTTACTCAAAATACAATCCTAAATAAAGTGTCTAAAGTGCCTAAAATTTAGAGTGACTAAAGTGCCTAAAATTATAACTTTAGTTCACTTTAGGCACTTTACACTTTGAATTCGTCGGGCTTAAACTCAAGTTTGCGGCCGGCTTCGATTGCTTCATTGACCTTCAACACGGTAACAGCCGTCTCATATCCAACCTCGGCAGGACAGTTAAGTTGTGCCTTGCCGCGAATCGCGTCGAAGAAATTCTCCAGATGCGGCTGATGATAAGGCTTATCCATTTCCACAGGCAGATCATAGCTCGGTGGCTTTGGCGACTCACGCACATCCAGAACAGCGCTTGTATCGGCAGGCTTTTCTTCTTCTTTTTCGATCTGGGCAGTTCCCTTCAAGAAGCCCATCTTAACCCATCTATCCCAATCCTCTGCTGCGACCCATGGCTCGCGGTAGACTTGGCCACGCCCGGCAGCCTCCGAAATCAACAGAGTTCCTTGATCACCCATAAATGTCTCGAAGTATCCATTGCCACTGTTGGTGGTTATTGTCTGATAAAAGGCCCTGACGGTTCCATCCTTGGTTTGGTACTCGAAAATAGCCATAACGTGGTCGTACCAGTCGCGTTCTTTCCAGTAATCGATGCCGCCGCTGGCCAGCACTGTCGTCGGCTTTGCATCGAGGAACCAGCTATAAATATCAATCTGGTGTGAGCCGAGGTCGACTATAGGACCGCCCCCCAGCCCTTTATACCACCGCCAGTTTCTGAACTGCTGCATTGATTTAAAGCCATACTTATCCAGGGTAGCTTGCTCGATAGCAGCATTTTTCGGGAAACCGACATCTGCACATGCTGCCCTGCCTCGGTTCCACTGACCGTTGATAGTGGTGATCCTTCCGAGCAATTTTGCCTCTTTGATCAGCTTCTCGCAGCAGTGTATGTAGCGCGGATTACTGCGGCGCTGATGGCCGATCTGCAGGAGCTTGCCGGTCTGGCGGGCCGCCTCGACCATCTTGCGGGCCCCCTCAAGTGTATTGGACATCTCTTTTTCACAATAGACATGCCGCCCGGCCGAAAGTGCGGCAATAGTATGCTCGGCGTGCCAAAAATCGGGGGTGGCAATAAGCACCGCGTCGAGGTCCTTCTCTTTGTCGAGCATTTCCTGGTAGTCCACGTAGGCATTATTCTCATGGCCGAACCTGGCCAGCAGCCGTGAGACCCGTGTTTGATTATAAGCCTGCCAGATGTCGCAAACGGCCTTAAAGCGGACGCCAGGTATTTTCAGGCAGGCGGTCATCAGGACCTGGCCCTGCTCTCCTGCACCGAGCAGAGCCACATTTATGTCATCTTCTTTTGCGCCTGGTCCGCCAGCGGCGGACGAGAGAACCCTCGGCGAAAATGCCAAACCTGCCGCAACCTTCGCGCTGGAACGCAAGAAACTGCGTCTGTCTATGCGTTTTTCAGTTCTTTTCTTATTCATCATAATTTCATTGACTCCCAAAATAGTACTAAAACCCCGCAATAAATTGCGGGGCTAAATATTTAGAATTGTTCAAGATTATATAAAATTGCCGCAACTTTACAAGCAAATACTGCTATTTAAGGATGGGTTTTAATATAATATTTCGCAGCGCAACCGGGCCGTGGTTGCCCTGGAACATAAGCGGTCCGATGGGTGCTTCCTCACTGGTTACACCGCCTCGTGTCGGGCCGGTCATCTCGACGTTTTCATGTAGCAACTGGCCGTTGAGCTCCACCTTCAGGAATTTGGCATTTTCTAACTTGTTGCCGTTAGCATCAAACCGTGGGGCTTGAAACTCAATGATGAATTTTTGCCACTGGCCGGGTTCCTTGCAGGCGTTGACCAGTGGCGGAGCAGCACCATAAATCGCACCCATATCGCCCTGGCCCAAAGTCGTTCTGCCGTAGCTATCCAGCACTTGAATCTCATATTCGCCCATCACATAGATACCCGAATTAGAACCCTGGGGTATCATAAGCTGCAACTCGATACGGCAATCACCGAACTTTTCCTTAGAATATATGTCAACACTTTCACCTTGTTGCGTAACAAGATTGATCATTTCACCGACACCGCCTTCATTAACCAGCAACTTTGGGTTCTCGCCAGATATTTTAGCGGTGCCAACGACCCAATAACTTTGCTTCTTGCTGCTCTTTACCTGCCAACCCCCGACTCGATCGGGGGTGAGGTCTTTGCCGTTGAATAGCAGGATAGCATCATCGAATTTCGGCTCTAAGTGCTTGATGTATATGTCTTTGAACTCGACGAGCATGGGTGGCCCTATATGTATTTGAAGCGCGAGAATCCCTTGCCTTGCGGCACCTTTGCGGTCCTGTGGGTCGTCCGGATTAGCCAGGCGGTCGTTGTCGATAAGCTCAATCGTTTGATAGCCGTTGAGGTAGTGGACGATGTGATTACCTTGTGCAATGATGGTGTATTCGTTCCAGTCCTTTTCCTTATAGTAGCCGGCCTTTATCAGTTCATCTTTGTCGGCGACCTTGCTGACTACAGTTTTTTGGCCGTCTTTGTCGATGAGCATAAAATCGCCGACGTTTACCAGCCAGCCGCGTCCTGCCTCATGGTAAAGAAATCCCACCTTGCCTGGATTATTCTCAACTTCAGCCTGGTAGCCGCAGACGCGCCATTTGTCGAACTCGGAGCTTCTGTACTGGATACCTGAATTGCCGTTTCGGATGCGGAACTTGATCTTTAGGACAAAGTCTCGCAGCATGTCGCCGCGCCAGATGAGGAACGTATTGCGAAGGGGCAGATTTCCAAGCGTGGTCTGGCCACGAATAGCACCATCCGCAACAGACCAGAAACGCGGGTCGCCATCCCAGTCGGTCAGGTCTTTGCCATTGAATATTGATACCCATTCCTGGGCTGAATTTGAATCACCTGCAAGTGCGTTCTGCAGCCAGCAGACCATAAATATGACAAACAAACCGAAAGTGATTCTCGAGCGTGATGCGTCGAGCGTGATGCGTCGTGCGTAAAACATACGCAATACGCAATACGATATACGATATACGTGATATAAATTCATTGCAGTTAGCCTCAGTCAAGTGACTTGATTTTAAGATTTTTGAACCAGATGGGATTGCCGTGGTACTGCAAGCCGATGTGTCCTTCGTGGGGCATATCCTTGTAAGCGGTAGGGAACTTATTCTTGGTTCCCTGGGGGTTTTTGTATGGCTCGGTCCAGAGATCCAAGTCCATATCTATAATATCCTCACCGTTGAGATTTACATAAATCTTATTGTCCAGACAGGTGATGATGTAGTGATTCCACTCGCCGGGTTCTTTGACAACCATCTTTGAGGGCGAGAGGCAGTCGTAAATGGCACCGCACTGGCCATGCTTTGTTCCATCGGTGGTAGCATGAATTTGAACTTCGATGGCGGTGTTTATCCAGTTCTCTATACTGCCTGTGCGGATAAAGACACCACTGTTGCCTCCTTCGGGGACCTTGAAGTCCAGCTCCAGTATGAAATTGCCATAGCGTTCTTTGGTCCAGATGTCGAGGCCACGGCCTTTAACACCGGATACCGGTGAAAGAACGCCATCTGCGTCAAAAGCCCAGGAGCTTGGCTTGGTTACGGCATTGGAAAGGTCCTTTGTGAAGACGTCTTTGTACTCGATGTCGCTCAGCTCGGCTGCAACCTTTCTAAAGAACTCCGCAGACTTTTTTATCTCCGGCATGGATTCCAACCAGTTATGCTCATATTCGATTGAGAAAACGCCTTTGAAATTCTGCCGAGCCAGCTCAGCCAGCAGCGCCTTGGCATCACCTGCCCCTGTGCCCCATATAACATCGTGAGCCTTGGGATTGCCAAACTCGTTTAGGTCTTTGAAGTGCAAGCTGATGATGCGGCCTTGGAGTTTTTTAAGCGCTTCAAGCGGATTTATGCCCGACCGCATCCAGTGCCCGGTATCGGCGCATGCTCCGATTCGCGTGCTCCGACCTTGGCAAACCTTCAGCACGGTATCCGGGTCCCAGTAATGCGAGGGCTTTGGATGATTATGGATTGCCACGTTAATTTTGTATTCTTCACATAATTTCTCTATCAGGTCGAATGCTTCCTCCGGCGGCTCAGAGACGATTGTCTCGATGCCCATTTCCCTGGCAAAATCAAAGACCTTGCGACATTCTGCCTCGTTGTTTGGCAGACCCACTACGCCGTAATTTACCAGCTTTATACCGGCATCCTGCAGCTTTAGTTTGACTTGTTGCTTTAGCTGCGAGGACATATTGTGGTCAGCCTTGACATCGGGATTTTCTTTGCTAAGCCGATGGCCCGGATAGCCCTCGATATAACGCAGGTCGAGTGCTTTTGTCTTATCAATCGCCTCGTAAAATGTAAAGCGGTTAAAGCTGTACGCCTGCATTGCCAGCTTCCAGTTTTTCTGGCCATCAGCTGCCTCTGCTTTGGGCAAGTAGCAAATACACGCGGCAAACGCCAACAAAGCAACAGTTAGTTTTGCACCTTTTTCCATTTTTTTCTCCTTGTAATTGGTAATTGGTGATTGGCTCAGTTAGAAAGTGCCTAAAGTGAGCTAAAGTGCCTAAAGTGAGCTAAAGTTATAATTCACAATTTTAGGCACTTTAGGCACTCCAAACTTTAGGCATTTCCACTTACCATTTAACCATTACAACGTCCAGCCTTCACGGTATTCGCAGTGCAGAAAGTCATTAGCCTGGGGCACATTAGTTATCTTCATACCTGGGCCATCCCAGAGCAGCACCGTGCGGGTCAATGTTTCTCTTAACTGCGGACGCAGAGCGACATTGCCTAACAAAACCGCTTCAGCCAACAGCCCAGCGTGGTCGAAATTGGAACCGGCAGGTTTACCGCCTTTACAAGCCTCAATCCATTCAACGAAATGCCCTGGCGAACGGGGCAGCACCTGTGGCGGCTTACCATATTCTTTTGCCCGCGACTGCGGTATAAGTCTATGGCCGAGCATCTTGCCTTTATCGCCCACAAAAAGTGTCCCGCCCGTGCCCATTTGCTCGCCCTGGTCCAATTCATCCGGCCGAGGCGGTCGCAAACCACCATCGTACCAGGTCAGCTTAACTGGCGGCATATCATTACGAGCTGGAAACTGGTAATGCACCATAGAAGCCACAGGATAAGTCTCGGTATTGACCAAAGTCGAGGTGGCTTGCACACTCGTAGGATGGCCGAGTTTTAGAGCGCGGAATATCGGATCAATGCTATGACAGCCGATATCTCCTAACGCCCCCGTTCCAAAGTCCCACCAGCCTCGCCAACTAAACGGAACATAGGCTGAATGATAAGGCCGATATGGTGCCGGTCCGAGCCAGAGGTTCCAGTCTAAATCCCGCGGCACTGCTGGCGTATCTGTGGGCCGGTCGACACCTTGCGGCCAGTAAACATCGTTCAGCCCCCTCAAGGGCCTATCGGTCCAGACGTGAACCTCCCGCACCGGCCCAATCGCACCATCCCAGACATACTCGCACACCAAGCGGGTTTCCTCAGATGCCTGACCCTGATTTCCCATCTGGGTAGCGACCTTGTGCTCGCGGGCGGCCTCGGCGAGCTTGCGAGCTTCGTATATTGAGTGCGTCAGCGGCTTTTCGCAATAAACGTGCTTGCCCCTTTTGATAGCCGCCATAGAGGCGACAGCGTGTACGTGATCCGGGGTGGCTACGGTTACCGCATCAATATTTTTTCCTTCTTCGTCCAGCATCATTCGGAAGTCGCGGTATTGTTTGGCGCTGGGATAGCGTTTAAAGGTAGCGGCAGCGCGGCTCCAGTCCACGTCGCATAGAGCGACAATGTTTTGACTTTCCACACCCTGCAGTACGCCCGCTCCTCGTCCGCCCACGCCGATACCAGCTATATTTAGTTTCTCGCTTGGCGGAGTATTATTAGGGCCTCCCAGCACATGGCGGGGTACTACCGTAAATGCTGCCACCGCAGCAGCACCCAAAAAATCACGCCTGGACATCTTTTTCTTTTTCACAACTTTACTCCTCAGTTAGAAAGTGCCTAAAGTGAGCTAAAGTGCCTAAAGTGAGCTAAAGTTATAATTCACAATTTTAGGCACTTTAGGCACTCCAAACTTTAGGCATTTCCACTTATCATTTAACCGTCACAAAGCCCATCCCACACGATAGAACTTGGTTATATAATTGTCGGCTTCGGGGGCATTTGGAGACCTCATTTTTTCCACGTCCCACTCGACTCTCCTGCCAAGTCGTACGGCCAGGTTGCCTACTAATAGAGCTTCTGTGAATGGGCCTGAGTACCAAAAACCAGCCTTAGCATCTTTAGGCTTGTTGTCTTTACAGGCCGCAATCCATTCCTTGTGATGACCGATAGAGCGCGGAAGTACCTTCGGCGGACGTCCATATTCCTTCATCTTAGATTCGGGAATCAGTCGGGGTGCACCAGCATGGCTGGGACCAAAAAGCTTTCCCTCGTCTCCAACGAACAATATCCCATTACTACCAAGATTGCGCCCTTCTTCGAGCTCTGGCGGACGCGGAGGCAGCTTGCCGCCATCGTACCAAATGAGCTTGACAGCCGGTCTGCTACCCTTAGCCGGGAAATAATATGTTATGATAGACCACTTCGGGAACGTCTCATTGTTGACCGGGCTGCTTTCAGCCTCGACCGCGGTGGGCGCATCAAGGTCCAGGCAGAAAAATGCTGGGTCAGCGTTATGCACGGCCATATCCCCCATTGCCCCACAACCAAAATCCCACCAGCCCCGCCATTTGAAGGGCACGTATGCGGAGTGATACGGTCTGTACGGAGCCGGCCCCAACCACAGGTCCCAGTCTAAAGTCTCCGGTACGGCTGGAGTTTCCTTAGGCCGCTCCACACCTTGCGGCCACCAGAGGGTTCCGTTGGGCCGAAGACCTGCTCGGTCGCTCCAGACATGCACCTCGTGAACCTTACCGATTGCCCCATCATAGATGAACTCATAGGTCAGACGAAGACCCTCTCCGCCGTGGCCCTGATTGCCCATCTGGGTGACGACTCCGGTCTGGCGAGCAACCTTGGTCATCTGCCGGGCCTCGTAGATACTATGCGCCATCGGCTTTTCGCAATAGACGTGCTTACCCATCTTCATTGCCATTATCGCAGCCACAGCGTGCACATGGTCCGGGGTGGCTATCACCACTGCGTCGATATTTTTGTCCTCCTTTTCCAGCATCTCGCGGAAATCTTTATACTTCTTAGCCTGCGGGTACTTTTTGAACGTGGCCTTTGCGCTATCCCAATCCACATCACATAGCGCGACAATATTTTCGCTGCTGACGGCTTCCAAATCGTTGCTGCCCCGGCCTCCAACCCCGATACCGGCTATGCTGAGCTTTTCGCTCGGCGGATTGCGCCCAGAACTTCCCAAAACATATCGAGGCACAACCGTGAACATCGCTGCTGAAGCAGCAGTGCCCATAAACTCACGCCTGGACATCTTTTTCTTTTTCACAACTTAACTCCTCAGTTAGAAAGTGCCTAAAGTGAGCTAAAGTGCCTAAAGTGAGCTAAAGTTATAATTCACAATTTTAGGCACTTTAGGCACTCCAAACTTTAGGCATTTCCACTTATCATTTAACCGTCACAAAGTCCATCCTTCACGATAAGTTGGTTTGACGTATTCATTGGCTTTTTCGTCGTTGGTGACCATCATGTTTTCGCCATCCCACAGCAGTTTCTTACCCAGATTACGAATAGCGAGATTGCCCATGACAACGGTTTCGGTCAGCGGCCCCGAGTAGTCGAAGTTCGACCCTGCTGGTTCGCCACCCTTACAGGCTCGAATCCAGTTCTTTTCATGACCATCTGAACCGCCTTCTATTCTGGGTAAAGTTTCTGGCGGACGTTTGTATTCCTTCATCAACGTCTCAGGTATCAGCCGCGGACTGTCACCGTACTCACCGCATCTTAGCACGCCTTTTTCGCCAATAAATAAAACGTTACTCTTTGCCTGCTCTAATTGCCGCTCCGGCTCTAAAGCATCCGGCCTCGGTGGTTTCATACCGCCGTCATACCAATGCAGCAAAACCTTCGGCATGCCTTCACGAGCGGGGAATTCATAGTGCACTATCGAGGCCAACGGGAAGGTTTCGTTATTGACCTTGGAGGCACAGGCTTCGACACTCACCGGATATTTCAGCTTCAGTGCCCAGAAGACCGGGTCAATCACGTGGCATGCCATATCAGCTAACGCCCCGCCCCCGAAATCCCACCAGCCGCGCCATTTGAAGGGCACGTAACAAGAATGGTAGGGTCGCCATGGCGCAGGACCCAGCCACAAATCCCAGTCCAGAGTATCCGGTACCGGCTCGCTCTCTTTGGGTCGATCGATTCCCTGTGGCCAAATGGGTCTATTAGTCCAGGCGTGCACCTCATGGACCGGACCAATGGCGCCGTCCCAGATCCATTCACATATTAAGCGCACCCCGTCACCTGAGTGACCCTGGTTACCCATCTGCGTAGCGACTTTGTACTTACGGGCGGCCTCGGTTAGCATTCGGGCCTCCCAGACCACGCGGGTCAGCGGTTTCTGCACATATACGTGTTTGCCCCGCTGCATTGCCGCCATGGCCGCTACGGCGTGCGTATGGTCCGGCGTAGCCACGATTACCGCGTCGATGTCCTTTTGCTCATCCAGCATCTTGCGGAAATCTTTCCACTTCCTGGCATTGGGGAATTTGTTGAATGTATCCTTTGCCCGCTCATCATCCACATCGCATAGCGCCACGATATTCTCGTCGCTGCAAGCCCGTGTGTTACTTGCGCCCATACCACCTGCACCAACGCTGGCTATATTGAGCTTTTCGCTCGGCGGTTTGAATCTGGGACCTCCTAACACATATCGGGGCACAGCCGTTATCGCTGCAATTGTCGCCGCCGTACCCATAAACTCACGCCGGGACAGTTTCGTGCTCTGATTTTTATTCGTTTCTTTCTTGTCTTTCATAGCCATATTCCTTAAATGATTAAATAATTACCAATTACCAGTTATCAGTTACCAATTCTGATTATAACATCCATTCGTCAGGATACGAACGGTGTAGATAAGAATTAGCTTCTGGGACATTGGTAACCATCATGTTCGCACCATCCCAATACAGCGACTTACCCGCACGCAGTGCCACATTGCCCAATAAAACAACCTCTGTCAAAAAAGAGGCAAACACAAAGTTAGACCCGGCTGGTTCGCCACCTTTACAAGCCTCGACCCATTCTTCATGATGGCCAGGTGAGCGGGGCAAGGTTTTCGGAGGTCTCTTATACGCTTGCATCTTCGACTCAGGTATAATCCTGGGAGCACCACTGTACTCGTCAGTTATGATTTTGCCGTTGTCACCCACAAATATAGTACCGCTTTCCGGCATTTTCCGGCCGGCTTCTAACTCCTCGGGCCGCTCCGGCAATCTTCCACCATCATACCAGGTTAGCTCAACCGGCGGCATATCACCTCGGGCTGAAAATTCATAATAAACGGTGGAAGCCGAAGGATAAGAATCGTGATTAAAAGAGGTGGATTCAGCCCTGATGCTCGTGGGATGTCCCAGTTTCAAAGCGCGGAAAACCGGGTCAAGAACGTGACAGCCCATATCCCCCAGAGCTCCCGTTCCGAAATCGCACCATCCTCGCCATCTGAACGGCAAATAAATCGGGTGATATGGCCGATATGGAGCAACACACAACCACTTGTTCCAGTCCAGCGTTTCTGGTATCGCTGGAGTTTCTTTTGGCCGTTCAACACCCTGTGGCCAGCGCCCGCCGGGCCTATCGGTCCAGGCAAATACCTGCCGAACCGGGCCGATTGCCCCATCCCAAATCCACTCACACATCAAACGAGTGCCCTCTGAGGCCTGGCCTTGATTTCCCATCTGGGTCGCTACCTTGTACTGCTGGGCTGCCTGGCCGAGCTTATGGGATTCAAATACCGTGTTGGTCAATGGCTTTTCGCAATAAACGTGTTTGCCCATCTTCATCGCCATCATCGAGGCAACTGCGTGGACATGATCCGTGGTGGCTACTAAAACTGCATCGATGTCTTTTCGCTGTCGCAGCATTTCTCGAAAATCGATATATGAATCGATCCCTTTGTATTTGCCGGACGGTTTTTTCTCCGCATAGAATTTTTCTGCAATCTGGCGGGCTGGCTGGTAACCAGCCGTGCCGCCGAAATAAAACTCACTGTAGTCGCTGATCTTATTGACATCACAGACAGCTATGACCTGAATATCGGGAAAATTTAGAAGCTTTTTCATATTGACAATGCCCTGACCGCCGGTCCCGATAAATGCCACATTGATTCTCTGGCTCGGAGGGATTTTGCCTGGCTCACCTGCTCCGCCTAAGACGGACCTGGGGACAATCGTAAACGCCGCCATAGCGGCAGCAGAAGCCATAAAATCACGCCGAGATATCTTCTGGTCTTTCATAGTTATATTCCTTCTTAAACAAACCTGCGCTTATTCGGCGGCATGTAGGGTGTGCCCCGCACACCAAAAAAGGTGGGCACAGCCCACCCTACAATTTCTTACTTATTATCTTCTGGGCGAGCTTGCGCAGTGAATCATTTTTTGAAGTCTGGATAACCTTATTTAGAATATCCGAAGTTACCTGAGGATAACTTTCAAATGTGCCCTGGGCGATTTTAACCACAGCCACTTCTGCCTCGGGCAGCAAAGTCTCATCCTGCAGGTAAGAAGCGGCGAACTGCAAAGTAGCAAGTGATTTTACATTCGCCAGCCCTGACAATACCATTTTCTTCTCAGGCATACTCTGTGCCAAGTCCATTGCCTGCTGATACAACTTTATCGTCTCTTGGGCTGGCCGGTCAGTTTCCAGCCCAAGCATCCGCACGAATCCTCGCAGAGCTAAAATCCGGTGGGTCTGGTTATCGCAGGTCGAGGCGGCTTTGAGCAGGGCGTTTAGCGGCTTGCTATTAGGCCAGTCTGACAAGGCACGAATAGCAGCATCTTGTTCTTCCACGCTACCCTCGTTTAGAGCTTTGCGAAGCGCCGGTAGAGCGCTGTCGTCGGCAATTTTGCCCAGCACGCTTAGCAGAGAACATCGCTTTTGGGTGTCGCAAACCTCCGGCAGCCCGCCGAGGCAGGCCAGCACCGCCTCCGCCTGGCGGTTTTTATCCTCGACCTTATGGGCTACAGCAGCTATGGTCTTCTCAGCCTCAATACGCACGGACTGGTTTTCTACGTTTATCAGAAGCTCTACCAGCGCCGGCAAATGATTCTGGTCAGCAATAATCTTTAAGACCTTAAACGATTCTCGCTGAACTTCGCTATCTGGGTCTTGCGCGGTTTTCAGTAAAGTTTCTACACCTGTTATTATATTGCGCTGCCCTACGCTGCGAATTAGTTCAACTTTAACCTTAGACTCAGCCTTTGGAATGTCCGCCAGAATGGCTTGGTCAACCTCTGAGCCACGCAGACGATATAGGCTCTGGCGTGCAGCTTTCTGCTCCCATCCTGTGGTATGGGCTGCGCATCTTGCCAATAAGGTAACACTCGAAGCGTCACCAAGTTGGCCTAAGGCAGACAGCGCTGCGACACGAATAGCCTCGTCCTTAGCTTTTATAGCGTTGGTAACCGCTGGCAAAGCGATTCGATCGCCGCGGTCCGCCAAGGCGGATAGCAACTGGACCTGCAAAGTTGCTGAAAGATTCGGCAGCTCGGCAATTGCGGCCTGTGTTATTTCTTTACCCGGCATGTCTCTTAGCCTCGCTACGGCCACAGCTTGCATCTGCTGGTCGTTGCTTCTAAGCAACTCAACGACCAAAGCCACAGCATCCTCGGATTCCTCAGATAAAGCTGCGCAAACAGCACGTAGGGTGTGCTCCGCACACAAAAAAATGGTGGGCACAGCCCACCCTACCATTATCTGTCTGTACTTCATTTCTTATCTGTTCCCTTTTTTATCATGTTAAGCCTGCCCAGCGCTGCGGCAGCACGGATAACCTGGGGTAGCTCTTCACTACTTAGCTCCTTATAAATAGCCAAGGCCTGCTCGCCTTTACCCTGCTCTGCCAGTTGGTCGGCACATTTTAGATAGGCATCCAAAACTACCAGCTGCAATTTGCCGGACGTTTCGCCCTTAGCTTTTGCCAGCGCGGAGGCGGCCTGCGAACCGCCAATTTTGCCTAGAGCACTGGCAGCAGCTTCGGCTACCATTTTATCTGAATCATAAATTAGCGAACCCAGAGCGGCAGATGCCGAACTTGCTTTGCGTTCGCCCAACGTGTTGATTATGCCGACCTTTGTCTTTCCGCTTGTCTTGGGTAGAGCATCCCGCAGGGCTTCATCGACAGCCTCACCAGGCATACGCTCCAGCGCATATCTTGCCATATCAGAATATTCATCGTTAGTTAGCATCTTGGCCAAAGCAGGCACAGACTGCTCGGTGCCAATGATGCTCAATTCTCTGCAAACATACTGCTTGCCAGCGTATGTCGCATCCGACTGCAGCAGGCCTATCAAGCTTTTTTCGATTTCACTTAGTTTCGCAGGCGCACCGAAAGCGGCTTTTATAATGTCGCTTACCTCGGTAAGCGCCAATCGGCTGCTTCCCCAGTCATACGTTTTGACCTGCTCCAGCAATTCTTTTAATTCTGCCATTTTCATTTCCTTTCAAGGGTGGAAATTGGTGATTGGTAATTACCAATTACCAATTACCAGTTACCATTTAAGGAACCGGTTTTGTGTCAACCTCGTAGTCACCCAGTGCAAACTGAATTCCGTCGAGAATATGCTGCAATACCGGCGGGTTCCACGTAACTTCGTTATTGTGACCCAGTGAACAATAAAACACACGCCCTTTGCCCCAGGTCTTAATCCAGCTTATGCCGGTATCTTCATCGGTAGATTTGAAGCCTTTGACGTTTCGAGCAGCCTCGTCACTGGTATCCAGACTCATCAAAACAAGCTGCTTATCTCGTGAATAAAGTGGCGGCTCGGTTCGATAGATTTCATCTTTTATCTTAAAGCCTTTGCCCGCAAACGCCGCCATAAGCGGATGTTTCGGCTCATCAATTTTTATCGCCCAGGTTCCGCTTGCTCCCCAGGGATGGCCGGTAAACTTGCCGCCCATCATCTCCTGGGCCTGCGGCCAATCATAAAAATTGTCCGTGGCAGCGTGTATGCCAACTATACCCTTTCCGCCATTGACAAAGGCCATCAGGCTCTTGCACAGTGCTGCGGTACTATTAGGGTCGAACGGAAGCCGCGTGGTATTATTAAAACAGACCGCGTCAAATTGTTTCAAATTCTTGCGCCTGAACATTTCCATATCATCGCTAATCACAACGGAGAACGCCCTGGTTTTCTCGCCCATAATTTGCAGTGCCTTATCCCAATAGGGTATGCAACCGTGCCTGAATCCCTTTGGTCCGCACAAGTTGAAGACCAGCAGTTTTCTGGGCGTGGCGGGTTTGACCGTCGGTTTGCTGGGCATAGCCTCCTGCATCTTCTGAGTTTCTTCCGGCTGGGGCTTGGGCAGCTCCTTCTGCTGAGCCGCCTGTAATGTTGCTATATGCAGTGATAAGCACCACAGGATAAGCACCACCAGGCCAATGACTTTCAATCTTCGATTCATTTTTATTCCTTTCAATCTTCAAATAATCAATTCTATAAATGCCATGGGCTGCGCATAGGCCTTGATAACAAACGATTTGCTTGGTCATCTCCAACAAATACTTCCTTTTGTGTGTCCCATTTTAATGGCCGCTTGAGCTCGTACGCTATATTGCCCAAATGACAAACGGTTACGGATCGGCACCCAATCTCTATGTCGCAAATCGGACGGCTTCTGGTCCGGATAGCATTTAGCCAGTCGGTGTAATGGTTGTTGCTTTCATAAAGATGTATTTCATTAGGACCGAGCTGCACATCCTTGAGGCTCTCAGGCCAGGTACGTAAATAGCCACGGTTGACCTCTACTTTGCCTTTTGTACCGGTAAACAAAATGCCGTTGGCTTTATCGCGGGTCATGGTAATACCGTTGGCATATTTATAGGTAAGCACCTTATAATCCTTGCCATCAGGAGGAATGATTTCAACCGGGCCGGTATCATCCATACCTAAACCCCACTGGGCGATATCGAAGTGGTGTGCGCCCCAATCAGTCATCGCCCCGCCGCCAAAGCTGCTATGATACCGCCAATTAGGAAAGACATCGACACCGATATGAGGAGATAGTTCTGAGTTGTACGGCCTCCATAATGCTGGGCCGACCCACGTATCCCAATCGAGATAATCCGGTACAGGCTCAGCCGGTAAAGGCTTATCCTCGGGCGGCCCGCCCACGCTGACGGTGACGTGCTTTACCTGGCCTATATAACCATTGCGAACCAGCTCGCAAGCAAAGCGAAATCGGCGATCTGAACGCTGCATGCTGCCGGTCTGAAAGACCCGTCCGTAACGTCTGACCATGTTAACCATCGTTCTGGCCTCGGCAATAGTTTGGGAAAGCGGTTTTTCACAGTAAATATCCTTACCAGCAAGAGCTGCCTGAATAACCATGATGGAATGCCAATGGTCTGGCGTAGCAATCACTACTGCATCAATATCGTCCCTGTCCAATAGGTCACGAAAGTCACCGTAGCTTGCACAACCTTTATACGTGCCGCTGGACTTTTGTGCATAATATTCCTCTGCCATGTTTAGTGCTCGCTGCAGCTTTAGTTTATCAACATCACAAGCAGCAAGCATCTGGGTATCCGGCCTAAGGAATGACTCTATCAAATGCTTACTCTGCTTGCCGGTACCGATAAAGCCCAGCGTAATCCGGTTGCTCGGCGCTACATTGCCGGCTTTACCCAAAGCCGATGAGGGAACCAACCGCGGAAAACTTAATGCTCCAACAGCGCTGCCAGCCGCCATTTTGAGGAAATGGCGCCGGCTCATGCTATTTTTCCTGGCCATAAACTAATTTCCTGAAATGGTAACTGGTAATTGGTAACTGGTTAGAGGATACCCGGATATCAGGACATCAGGATGCAGGATATCAGGACATCAGAATATCAGATAAAAAAGATTAACCTGATGCCCTGTTATCCTGATAACCACTACCTGATAACCTGATACTCTGATAACCTATTCACCAATCACCAATTACCAATCACCAATTACCAATTCACTATTTTCTCTTCTCAAACGCCTTATCGAAGGCAACCGCAGAAGGCTTGAAGTTCGCCTTCTTGATATACTCACATGCTTCTTTGGCACCATGCTCGCGATCCATGCGAGTATCTTCCCACTCGACGGAAAGCGGCCCTTGATAGCCGATATCGTTCAGCGCGATGATGATTTCCTCGAAGTTTATGTCACCGTGGCCGATAGAGCGAAAGTCCCAATACCGGCGTGGGTCGGCAAATTGTGTATGGCCGCCAAAGACACCCACCGTGCCGTCGCCGTGACCCCACCAGACGTCCTTCATGTGCGTGTGAAAGATGCGATCAGAAAACGTGCGGATGAACTTGATGTAGTCCACGCCCTGATAACCAAGATGGCTGGGGTCGTAGTTGAAGCCGAAGGCTGGATGGTTTCTGACGGCTTGCAGCGCACGCTGAGCTGAGGCAATGTCGAAGGCAATCTCCGTCGGGTGAACTTCAAGAGCAAGCTTAATACCCAGGTCTTTGTAAGCGTTAAGGATGGGTCTGAAGCGTTTTGCGAAATCTTTGTAGCCTGCCTCAATCGCATCCGGTGCGACCGGCGGAAATGAGTAAACCAGGTGCCAGATTGAGCTGCCTGTAAAGCCGTTGACGACCTTTACGCCGAGCTTCTTAGCGGCTTTTGCGGTCGCAATCATCTTCTCGGCTGCTCGCTTGCGGACGCCTTCAGGGTCGCCGTCGCCCCAGACATCCGCAGGTATAATTGCCTTGTGACGCTCGTCAATATTGTCACAGACAGCCTGGCCAACAAGATGGTTTGAGATGGCAAAGACTTGCAGGCCATGTTTTTCCAGCAGTTTTCGTTTGGCCTTGCAATAGTCGACGTCTTTCAAGGCCTTATCAACTTCGAAGTGGTCGCCCCAGCAGGCTAATTCCAACCCTTCATATCCCCAGCTTGCCGCCTTCTTAGCCAGCTCTTCCAGAGGCAAATCTGCCCACTGTCCGGTAAAAAGTGTTACAGGTCTAGCCATTTGTTATTCTCCTTACTTGCCCGCCAGCGGCGGGTGAAAGTTTTTATTAGCCCTGCCACCTGTCCTGCTCCGGCACGCTCCGCCGTGACGAGTGGGCAGGGCTGCCCCCCTGCACAGGTCAGGGGGTTAATCGTTGAGCAATTTTTCGATTCCTCACAGGCGTTTTTTAGGCACCGTCCCTTCGGGCTTGAGCCCTCAGGGCGAAGCCTGAGCGCAGCGAAGGAGCTAATTATAACCAGCACGAACTGGTACGCAATTCAAATTTCTGCCGTAAGGCGTCCTGTGTGTGTGACCAGATTTTGTGGTAGGTTCTTGTCATTGCGAGCCCCTGCGTCTTCCTGTCAGAAGACAGGAGCAGGGGCGTGGCAATCTCAAAACTATAAATGCAAGAGATTGCTTCGGTCGCGGAGTTTATCCTGAGCGAAGTCGAAGGGCTCCCTCGCAATGACAACGGCAGATAATATTCTCTCAGGAATACGTTACACAATGCCATAGAAATTAGTCACACACGCGTCCTGTGGACTGCGAAAATATAACTACTTCATCACCTCCACCGTTAGGCCGTTGATAAACGCCGAATATCTATTTCCCAGCTCCTGCCGCTGGGGCATCCCCGTTTTCACGGGGACGAGTTTACCCCTGCGAAAGCAGGGGCCCTGGCCGACCCATATTCGATAGGCCAGTGTCAAGGTCTCACCCGTATTGATTTTCTGCTGAAAAAATGCACCAAATCGCCCATAATCGCGGTAGGCAGAATAGATGGTCGGCTTTGGATTTTCAGCCGTGTTCATGTACTGTACAGTGTACCGCTTGCCGTTCAGCCCGTAGGCAAGCGCCGCCCAGGGCAGGTCTTTATCCTTTCTGGGATCGATGCCGTCCTCGTGGAACAAATAAATCGCCTTGACTTCTTTGCCACCCGAAGCCTCAGCATCGTGCGCCCGATATTGAAAGCCAGCGTGCTCAGGGTCGCCATCAAGATATACCTCGCCTCTGACGGCTTTCAATTCGGTGTGAAAATCCAGAAGCAAAATTGTTGGCTCGCTCTGGCGGAACACGGTAGTTTCTCGCTGTTCAGCAATAATAGGCTCGCCGTTTTTATCGTTCCAATGAATCAGGGCCTTTGATCTTGCTAGGACCGGGCCTGCAACCTGTTCCAAAAATTTCTGATGCACCTGGGCCAAACCGCCTCCCATACCCCAGAAATCATACCCTTCGGCTCCGCTCAGGGCAGGCCTGCTGCCGGCAAACTCTAACCTGCTCCAACCGATAAATAACCCGCGATGATGCGGATAAAGGATTTTATCTTTCAAATATGGATGCACGCCGTCCGGCCCATTGGTCAGCAAATCTTGTCCCTGCTCATCGAAGACATGGTGGAACGGTTTATAGGTTTCGAAAACCCGCTGTGGCGTTGAATCATCGTAGGCGTACATATAGCGGGTAACCTTTCTGCCATCAAAAAGCAAATCTAGATACTCTCCCTTTTCATTTTTCCAGGAGAAATTTTTTGCGATCCTTTTCTTATGACTTAGGGTAGCAACCCAGGTACTGGTTAGGCCGGCCTTCAATCTGGGAGCTATCCACCACAATTGAGTCTCTTTCTTCTCAGTCATCACAACCTGGCCAGGTAAGGACTGTTGGCCACCCTCTTGCCCGACCTCGACGGTGATTTCCTCGGCAGGGGAGTTAATGAGCCGTTCAGGCAACTCAATGACTGCGTGGACAGGGACATCCACGCAATCGGTCTTTGGTGCTGAGACTTTCAAGCGAAGTAATTCTATATCACCGGCAATGCTAAAGCGGCAAATTGCAATGATTATTAAGAATTGTAGGGTGGGCCATGCCCACCATTTTTGGCGTGCGGAGGGACCCCGCCGAAGGCGGGAACGCGAGCACACCCTACAGGCTACAGTTTTCATGTCTTAATCTTTCAAAAATCTGATAACCAATTATCAATAATCAATTCTATAAGTGCCAGGGGCTGCGCATCGGCCTTTTCAGCATCCGGTTTGCCTGCTCATCGTTAATGAATTTTTCGTTCTGCGGGTCCCACCGTAGCTTGCGACCGAGTCGCATTGCGATGTCACTTAAGTGGCACAACGTATCTGAGCGAACCGCCACCTCAACCGGAGCTACCGTTCTGGCTCGGCTCTTGACGCAGTCCAAGAAATTCTGCTGATGATGGTTACTTACCGGCAGATGCAACTCATCCGGGCCGATTTCTTTCTTCAACAACTCCTTTGGGTGCGCATCTACTTTGCCGCCCAGGTGCTCTTCCTTAACAAACACCCAGCCGTCAGCCCCCTCAAAACGAACTCCGAGCGGATTGGCCTTTCCATCGGTAAAATTCATCAGCACGCCGTTGGCAAACTTCAGATTGACATCCCAAGCCACAGCGCAGTCACACAACCCGTCGCGCGGAAATTCTCCCGTACCTTCTATCTCCACCGGGCCGGTCAGGTCTGTGCCATTGCCCCAGGTCGCGATATCAATAGTATGAATCCCGCAGCCGGCAATAAATCCCAGCGCATAGTCGCTGATGTGGAACCAATGGCTGTTGCTAATTCGGTTGGCGGTATAAGGTACCCAGGGAGCCGGCCCCAGCCACAGATCATAATCCAGCCAATCAGGCACCGGCATTGGAGGATAATTTTGCGAAGCCACGCTGTACCGAGAGGCAACTGTGATCTTATGCACCGGGCCTGCGCGACCATTGCGAACCAGCTCACAGGCAAAGCGGGAGCTGCGGCTGGACCGCTCCTGCGTGCCGAACTGAAACACCCGGCCGTATCGGTTAACCTCTTGGCGCAGCACCTGTCCCTGCTCCACGCTCATCCCTAACGGCTTCTCACAGTAAACATCCTTTCCCGCTCGCACCGCCTCCAATGCGTGTAGCACATGCCAGTGGTCCGTGGAAGCAACCACCACCGCGTCTATATCGCTGCGAGCACAAAGCTGGCGGAAATCATTGTACGCAGCGCAGACCTTTTTACCGTAGTGCTTATCGACGTCCAGAAGAGCCCTATCTCGGTTCTGCTGTTTCACATCGCACACCGCCACCACCTGGGCATCGGCCAGGGACATAAAATTCCTAAGCAACGCCCCTCCTCGGCCGCCCGTGCCGATAAAGCCCATCACAATTCGCTCGCTCGGCGGATTAGCACCAAATACTGAAGAAGGCACCTGCCATAATAGACGAGTTGCACCTACTGCAACTGCCGAGCCTTTCAAAAACTCTCGGCGAGTAGGGTGGGCTGTCCCGCTCCGGCCTCGGCCTTCGCCAAGACGAGTGCCCACCATTCTTTGGTGTGCAGAGCACACCCTACTTCTCATTAAGAGGGACAATCCAGATATTGCGGAACATAACTTCATTGCCGTGCTCCTGAAGCAGGATCGGGCCAGGTTCGGGCCCTTCCGGTTGCCCTGCGCCAGTCTTATTTGGTATTTCCACATCGTCATGTATTAAGACGCCGTTATGCCACACGGTAATACGCGCGTTTTTGTCTTTTCTGGCATTTTCGCCTTGCCCCTTGAACTGTGCAGCGTGAAAAATAATGTCGAAACTTTGCCACTGGCCGGGCTTTTTGCAGGCATTTTTGTCCGGCGCCCTTACCCTATAAAGCGACCCGCAGCCGTTGTTCATAGCCGGCAGGCCATAGGAATCAAGGATTTGTACTTCGTAGCGCCGCTGCAGATAAACACCGCTGTTTCCACGCCCCTGTCCCTTGACATCTGCCGGCATTTCTGGAACCTTGAATTCAATGTGCAATTTGAAATCCCGGTAGTCCTGCCTGGTCATAATGCTGCCTGTCTTGGGGACGCTCTTCATTGCGTCACCTGCAATTTCCCACTGAATGTCCTTTCCATCCTGGTGCACCCAGTGCGAAAAATCTGTGCCATCAAACAGAACCGTAGCATTCTTCGGCGGGAAATTACTTTTTTGGTGTGCGGAGCACACCCTACAAAATACCTGGGGCGGCTCGGCATAGTCGTGCCAGATTCGCTCGACATCATCGACATTGACTTTGCCTTCGTGCACATAGAGTCGATACCGAAAAACGTGGTCTTCACCGGGCTGCATCACCCAATCTCCAGCCTGAGAAGGCGCCCAGTTAAAAAACACCTGCTTTTCAAACTCAGGCCAGATGCGCATCGGCTCAGGGTGGCGGAAATTTTGCGGGTGACTGAAATGCGTGACGCCTGCCCATTTGCCTTCTATGGCTCCGGCAGTATCGCACCACCGTGCTCTGGTGGCGTGGCCATCCACGCGGGTCTTTCCCTCACTGGTTAGATAACTGGCGTTCTCGCCTTTCCACTGGCGAGAACCGCGAAAGCCAAATCCACCGTACCGATATTCAATCTGATAAAGCGGACTGTCAGCAACGCACCGCTGCGTGGATTTGAAGTCGAAAAGCCAGTAGCCTTTGTCATTCCCGCCGACGTTGTACACTCGAGCATCCCAGACCTCTTTAAGAACTACTTTTTCGCCTTGCGAGGTTTTTAAAGCAACGTGTTCGTGCTCTGCCGCAAAACCACCGTAAACAGGTCCGGAAGTTTCCGAGAGATACGAAGTTGCGCGTACTGTTCCCGTACCGTCGCCGAGATTCCAGAAATCGACCGGCTTGCCCTCAAACTGCGTATGCGTCCACGGCATCCATATTCCCAAATGATGGATGTGGTCCGGCGGATGAATGTCTGTCAGCACGGAGCCTTCCGGCGACCACAACGGATGAATAAATCCGCTGCGGTCATACAGACTGCTCTTACCCTGCGGTGCCGGCACAATCGCATGATTATATTGCAGAACCTTCTGGTCGCCTTTTTGGATAAGTAAGACTTTGTCATCCTTTATCGCAGTAACTTCGCCGACTCTCGGCGGTGCACTTGCAACCAGCTCGTATATGCGTTTGCTGCCTGCGGGCGTCGTGCCATCGAGTATCCACCACAGTTTTGGTCCGCCTGCGTTGGACTCAACCTGCGAAGCGACTATCATCCTTTCGGAGCCTTTAATCTCCCTCAGCCCTATTAACGAAGTGTTGGCATCAGGGATTCCTTCGAGGCTCACCGACACCGGCGTATCGATTCGGGTGTAATTTCCTGCTTCGACCGCGATTATCGCCAGGGGTTCAGAGGTGTCCGATTGAGCCGGCAGCGCCGGCAGGCGTCCTGCGGAGGTCCAGAATAAAACAAAAACAACAATCGAGCTTAGCTTTCGCATCATTACACTCCTTTCGGTTGTCCCGCACCAATTGAAGTTCCAACTGGGTATCCCGCCAGCATCAAGGAAAGTTCTTCCACCATCCGGCAATTGGTGCGGGACTCATTCACGAGCAGAAACTGCAATATTAATACTGATAAAGGCATTAATCAAGGATTATCTAAGAAATTTCGCAGGCACGGAAAAAGAAAGCAGAATAACCCTAACCCGGCGTAGCCGGAACCAAACAGGAAAAATATAGATTCACAATTATCCAGCTCTATCGAAAGACCGCAATCCTCCTGCCGCCCTCTTTCGAGGCAAGAGGGTTGCTTGTTATCAAAGCAACAGCTCAACCAATACCAAATAGATATTTTCTTTACGCAGCCCTGTAGAAAGATAGTACGAGGACATTGCACGACAAAACAAGAAAAATATACACTCTGCCTAGCAGAGCGGGTTTTTAGCCTTATATGAGATAACAGAAGTAATTTTATATTTGCAAAAAAGTCTGTTTTCGGCGAACATTTCTGTCAGGCTGTCGTCTAATGTTATAAACCGTAATATTATCTTGAGATTCTGCAGGTGCAGACAGTATTTATTCTTCAATTGAAAAGGAGCAATACCAATGAAAGCCAGTGTAAGGTGTATATCGGTGATAGTCTTATTATGCTTAGCCAGTGCCTTTGCCGCGGATTGGCCACAGTATCTTGGTCCTAACAGAAACAGCACATCTACTCAGAAGGGTCTTTTACGCACCTGGCCAAAGGATGGGCCGGAAGTTCTATGGACTGTTACTGTAGGCAGAGGTTTTGGCGGACCTGTTGTCAAAGATGGCAAGGTTTATTTACTCGACAGGGATGACAAGGTTGGTGATAATCTTCGGTGTTTAGACCTTTCAAATGGTAAAGAGCTCTGGAATTTTGCATACGACGCTCCCGGACGTGTTATGTTTCCCGGCTCGCGAAGTGTACCGATCGTGGAGGGCAATAATGTTTATTCATGTGGACACAACGGTGATGTTTATTGCATAGACATAAACACACACAAGCCCGTCTGGAACAAGAACGTTTGGACGGATTTCGGTGGCAAACGGCTGCCAATATGGGGAATTACGCAGTGCCCTCTTATTTACGGTGATTTGCTTATTATTTTATCCCAGGCTCCTGAAGCCGGTGTGGTAGCTTATAATAAACTCACAGGTGACGTTGTCTGGAAAACGCCCAATCTTGTCAATGAATCATATGCCAGTCCTTCAGTTGTGAAAATAGACGGAAAAGACCATGTTGTAATGGTTATTTCATCTACTAATCCTATTGGACATCGAGAATTGCCTCAAACTCTGGGCAATGTTGTTGGAATAGAACCCCTTAGGGGAAAAATCCTTTGGGAGTACAAGCAGTGGAAATGTCATATTTCGGTACCGTGTGCTGTTGATGCCGGTGACAACAAAGTGCTTGTTGTTGGTGGATACGAACTCGGCGCTGTTATGATTAAAGTCGAAAAAAAGGCAGATGGCAGCTATGGCACAACAGAACTTTTTAAAACCGAAGAGTTTGGTGATCAAACAAAACCGCCCATACTGCATAATGGCTATTTCTATGCTCAGTACGGTACCAATAGTCGGCGCGACGGCCTGACGTGTATGAGCATGGATGGCCAGATCATGTGGAAAACAAAACGTGATCCCGATTTTAATAAAGGCAGTATGATTTTGGTCGACGGACTGATTCTGGCTACCGACGGTAGGAAGACTTTGTATCTTCTAGAGCCTGATCCGTCAGCCTTTAAGCCACTTGCTTCAGCAGAGGTGCTTGCAGAAGCAGGAACAGGTTCAGAAAATGATCGTTTAGCTTCAAGAGTTGGAGGTGCAACTCAAAACTGGGGACCTTTGGCGCTTGCCGACGGCAAGCTGCTTATCCGCGACCAAAAACAGCTAAAGTGTTTGACATTAGCTCCATAAACTCGGAATCCGGAACATTAACTTAACTGCCGGACATTAATTATTTTGGGCGGCAGAAAAATTTGATTGCAAGGAGCGTAATAGTGGCACGGCGGCACAGGCAAGACCACGGCCGAGACGCAAACAGCAAGCACGTTCCTTGAGGCCGGCTGGGACTTCGTGGATGAAACGGCCAACGGCACAGATGATATCTGGTGGATTTTAGAAGGAAAGGACTATCCGAGACTTTGGTGGGAAGCCAAGTAGATTTACGATTGACGATTTTCGATTTACGATTTGTTTCTCGGTGTCTTCTGTGGCCGTGGGAATTGATTATCTGCGATTTACTATTGACTATTGTCCCTGCTTACGCAGGGATGACAATATTATTGCTCTGCGTTCTCTGCTATCAGTTCGTTGTTCACAGTTCATGGTTCGTAGTCTATGAAAAAGGAAGTGCCTAAAGTTTTGAGTACTTAAAGTGCCTAAAATTTTGGATTATAACTGAACTTTTGCAAAATTGAAAAATTGAACTCTAAATGGCTGGTAGAACCTCATGATATTGGTAAAGATTTTCTGCGTTGATACTTCTCCAAAGCTGATTCCAGAACGTCCTTGCGCTGCCCGGACCATAGCTCTCGCTGGAGATCGCTGACATGTACTGGGTAACG
>Ga0315314_1000627_pt1 | contig 36860 bp, 32 predicted proteins | sample TDP9_MG_FD_203631 | JGI IMG/M metagenome (GOLD analysis project Ga0315314, IMG submission 203631) | Freshwater sediment microbial communities from Lake Towuti, South Sulawesi, Indonesia - TDP9 | ecosystem: Environmental > Aquatic > Freshwater > Lake > Sediment | place: Indonesia: South Sulawesi... | reverse complement strand
ATTTTTAGGAGTTGACAAGCAAAGAGCTTTCAGGTTTTCGTTCTTGCTCTTCATACCAGCCGTAATCGGCGCCACGGTCTTGACGGTATTGGATGCGGAAACCTTGCTTATCAGAGACTTTGACTACGTTAGCATGTTTCTAGGTTTGGCTGCAACCGTGGTGGTCGGATACTTTTCGCTCAAGCTGTTGCAGAGAGTAATCTTGGGAGAAAGGTTATACTTGTTCGCTTTTTACTGCTGGATCTTAGGTTCTATTGTTCTGTTAGCCCAGCTTCTGAGTGTCTAGCTCCAATGTGCTTCTAAAGGTGAGCCTGCTTTATCCACGATGACACGTCTTCGATTGTTGGAATCTTACTGGCAGGCATTTTGCCTTGTTCTACCGATGTCTTGGCTATTCCAACCAAGCCTCGATAAAGCTGAACAGGGTCTTGGTTAGCTAATTCCCTGCGGGATGTGACTCCAAATCTCACTAGAAGCTCAGAGTGTTTTTCATCTATGCCTGGCACCATCAACAGCTGGGCTTGAGCCTGAAGACGAGCGATAGCTTCAGGGAATCCGCCAGTTTTCTCCGCAATTGTAGCTGAGTCCATTGCGAGAAGTTCGCTAACGTTCACCACGCCTATTCCGTTTAGTTTCGCCGCTAAGCTGGGTGGGACATTCTTGTAGTCTTGGATTCTGGTTTCTCCTGTTAGCTTGGGTTTTTCGTTATCTTGCTTGTTCAGTTGTTCGATCGTGTTCTTGATTTTGGTCAATTCTGCTGCTTGTTTCTTCACGTTTTTCGCGTTTTTTTCGGTTTCTTTCTCGATCGCCTGCAGAGCGTTTTTTTGCTTGTCCAAGTTGTCTGCAAGTTCTTTCTTTGTTTCCTGTAGGTTCGAGCTGATTTTCTGGAATGTTTCATCTGTCTGTTTTCCAAGGTCTTCGAGCTTTCTAAAGAATCCTATCTGAGTGTTCTCGAGCATGTTAGAGTTGGCAGCGAGATTTTCCTCAACCTTGGCTATTCTTTGCATTATCTGTGGTTCAAGAGGCAGTCCCCGATAGATGGAGAAAGATGTAGTTGTGAACAACACGAACGTCATGATGATTGACGTCCAAAGATAAGCTTCAACATTGAGGCTGCCCAACGTTACATCAAAAATCGCGAAATACGCAGTGGCACTGTTTCCGTTAAGGTTCATTTGGATCAAAGCGTTGAACGAGTTTAGAACACCGATCAGGGTGAGTAAGCCCAGAACCCACGTGAGGGCTCCGCTTATTCTCTTGGCTGGCATTGTTCATTACCAGCTTTTTGTGCTGATGAGATGCCTTATGGCTTTTATGAAGTAAGAATTCTAAATGCCAATACACTTTGCGCTAAGCTTACCAGAAGAACTGCTCGTACTGTCTAATTCTAAGTTTCACTCGCAAGTTTATCGCTAATGCTTCGATTTCTGAAACGTTGACTTCAGGGATGGTTACAGCTGTAATCTCAGTGTCGATGTGTGCGCTGGCTTTGCTGATGAACTCCAGGACGGAGTCAAACGCGTTGTCGAGTGTTGGTTTGCACACGAGATTGTAGGTTTCTTTGTTGTGTGCGTTTAAGCTCACGCTGAGTTTGTCAACGCCGGCTTCTTTCAGCTCTTCAATCACGTTTCTGTCCTCATTTATGAGGTATGCTTGACCGTTTGTGGTGATTCGTATCGGCAAGGTGCATGTAGTCTTCAGTTGCTTCGTAACTTCCAGAACGGTGTCCAGTCGGGTTAGGGGTTCCCCGAACCCGCAGTAAACGATTTCTCTCCACTGTTTCTTATGGAGCAGTGATGCTGTCTGTTTGATTATGTTATCGGTTGATGGCTCAGCATTCAGTTTGAGGTTGAACCTGTCTATACCATTCTTATATTTTCTGAAGCAGAAGTAGCAGTCGTTGGAGCATCGATTCGTAATGTTAAGATACAAGTTTTCGCCAAGCCAGTAGACAATGCTTGGAGCATCATGGATCTGTGACATTACGATAAAGTTATATCATCCACACATAATAAGATTGCATGGCGAACACTGACTTCACGCCGCCGCGAGGTCAAACGCGCATTACCCACAGCCTAGGTTTCAATTAGCTTGTTCTCAGGATCAATAGTCTATACTAGGCTGAGGGAACAAGCATCATTTCCTAGCTGGACTACAACTTGAAAGGAGGATTGAGAGGATATGCATAATCAGGTAACGTCATACGTATTAATGCTTGAGAAAGCTAGCGGAGAGCGTGGAACCATCACTAAAATTGAGCCTAGACCAAAACCAGAAAGGATTACTCCGAAGTGGTTTATGCCTCAGCTTATCTCTCGGAAAGCAAGTTTAGGCAGCTTCTGACGATCATAGGACTCGCCAGACCTGACGGAGAAATTTACACCAATCAACTTGGGAAATTCCATGAAGCCTTAGCCATGTGTGAACACTTGACCATTATGCTTAATAGGATTTCAAGAAGGAAACCTGTAACTCTTCTCGATTGCGCTTGCGGCAAGGGATACGTAGCCTTCATCTCAAACTATTTCGCCACCCGCAGAGATGCACGATCAATCCATTTCACTGGAGTTGACAAGAACACTCAACTGATACAAAAATGCAGAGACATTAAGCATCTGCTATGCTTCGAGAACATGGCGTTTCATGCATCAAGCATCATCGAGTTCGCCCCAGACAGGAAACCCGACATAACGTATTGCCTTCACGCTTGCGACACTGCTACAGACGAAGCCATCGCAAAAGGAATACTATTGAACTCAAGGTTCATTGCAGCTGTGCCATGCTGCCAACGGGAGGTAACCCGAAAGATTAGAGCTCATCCTCTAAAGCCGATTTCGCAGTTTCCAACACTGAAGGAAAGATTGGGCAGTCTTGTCACGGATGCTATGAGAATTCTTGTTTTGGCTGCTGCAGGATACAAGGTTGAAGTTTTCGAGTTTGTGTCGTCAAGGGTGACTCCAAAAAACCTGATGTTGAGGGCGGAAAGGATTTGGTCTGTAAACGTAGATGCTCTGAGGCAATATTGGCAGCTTAGAAGCCTATTCAAAGTTGAACCGAAGATAGAGGAATACCTGCCATGGCTACGTCCTAGATAAAGAGACGCTATAAGGCAAATCTCTTTTTTACGACGCCTGCTTTCTTCCTTTCTTTAGCCGTGATCTCGAACAATTTTTTCAGCAGTTCAACATCTTCTTTGGTTTGTTTCACGTTTCTTCTTGCCAGCACTCGTTTGTGTGTTTCGATGGCTGACTGAAGATAAAGTTCCGCGGGTTTCGATCCTAGGCTTTCTGACCATATGGTGAATGAGGGCACGTCTTTTGTGACAAAACCGTGCACATGGGATGCGATTCCGATTTTCCTGCCTGTGAAGATCTGTGCGCCAATTGATGTTTTGGCGTGATCTCCGATGAAGCAGCCTACTTTGGTCGACCCAGTGTCCACATTTTTTCCTTTTATGTCTACTTGTACGTTTCCGTACGTGTTTTTTAGGTCTGAGTTTGTGGTGGCGGCTCCAATGTTTACCCATTCGCCCATGTAAGCGTGTCCAATGAAGCCTGTATGATACTTGTTTGTGTAGCCCTGAATTATGGTCTTTTCCAGTTCGCCCCCCACTCGGCAAACGGATCCGATGCTGCAGCCTTCTCGGATCAGTCCTGATAGTATTGTAACCTTATCGCCAAGGTAGGTTGGACCGCTGATTCTAGAGCCTGAATGCACATTGGTATTGTTGCCGATGAATATGGGACCATCTCTTGCATCTAACGTGACATGCGCTTCAATAAACGAGCCCTTGCCTACATACACGTCGTCTTCGTTACCGTAAATGGCAGCTTTGTTATCGATTGCTCCTTCGCTTTCCTTTTTTCCAATGATGCGATAGTCTTCTCTAATCAACTCCGTGTTGTGGTTCACTAGCTCCCATGGATAGTTGAGCAAGGGCAAATTTGACACGTTAAGCTGTTTGGACTTTTTCAAAAGCCTCTCTATGCTTGGGCTTGTTAATGGTCTGCACAGTTCACGCGTGTATTCTCGAGAAATGTTCTGTCTTAGGCGAGCACAGGCTATTCTTCCGTCTTGTATCATCGCAGCATTGCCGGGAAGTTTCTTGTCAATGAGTCGCTTTGTCTCTGCGTTCATGATTAAGGTTCCGTTTATCAAGAGAACCTCGTCGTCGATGGCGTCAGGGTTATTGACAGAATGTGGAATTCTTTTCTTAAGTGTCGGCTCGAGATAATTTCGAGTGAAGCAGATTAATCTTGATGCTTGAAATAGTCTTTGAACACGTTCAAGAAAGGTGAGCATTCCGGTTCTGCATTCGTAAAGGGGTCTCGTATAGGTTAATGGAAAGAAGTTTTCGTAGAATTCATCTTCGAAAGGGGCGATAATCACTCAGCATTCTTCCAGTGTTCATTCTGGTTGAGATGCTTCGTAGTATTTGAGAGATCCATAAGATAAGTTTAATGAAACTGGAGTAAGGGTCTGTAACAATCAAATAGCTTTTTGCTCCTTGGTTGAGTTGTATAAGATTTCAGAATTTCTGCGTCAGCTTTTCTTTCTCGTTCTGATAAAGTGTACGGCGACTCCAAGCACGGCTACGATTATGATCGCTGAGATCACTGCCTCTTCGCCGTAGCCTGGTCCCAGAAGTAGACTCGTGTTTACCACGAAGTTGACCGTTTCGTGTCCAACGTTTCCGGCTCTATCGACCGCTCTGACATCGAATACGTGGCTTCCATCGCTTAAGTTAGAAATCGTGTGGTTCATGTTCATTTCTATGTTGATCCATGGGCCACCGTCTATTCGGATCTGATGTTGGCTTATGCTGGAAGTTTCATCTGAACTTAACCATGAGACGGTTAGGTTTGATGATTTTATTTCCTGATCGGGGCTTGGAGAGATTATTGCTATGACGGGTGGCGTTTGGTCCAGCGTTATCGTGGCGAAGTATGTTTCTGAGATTAGACCCGCGTTGTCTCTAAGCTGTGCGTAGACTTCCTTTTCGCCTTCGTCTTCTGTTAATTGCCATCCTATGTTTGAAGAATAGGTTTTCCAGTCTGTCCACGAAATGCTGTCATTGCTGAAACGCATGTGAGCGACGCCGGAAAGGGCATCATTTGCTGAGAGTGTTATGTTAACTGAAGATGAGTTTGTGTATGCTCCTTCTATGATGACTATGGATCCTATGGGCGGAGTGTTGTCAAGAATAATCGTGTCTGAACAGGTGAAGGTCAATTCCGCTTGATCTTTGATTTGATAATAGACCGTCTTTGTTCCTTCATCTTCGTCCAGTGTCCATGTCTTGGTTGATGAGAAAGCTTCCCAAACTTCGCTATCCCAAACGCCATCGTCGCTGTATCTGACCTGATGGATGCCTGAAACGGTGTCAGAAGCTGTTAGCGCCAATGTTACGGACTTTGAGGTTGCATACATCTCACCGTTGTTGATGATGATTTGACCGCTCGGAGTTGTCTTGTCCAGTTTTATTTGGGTTAAGATGTTGTGTGGAGACTCCTCGTTACCAGCGTTGTCTGTGCTCCAATACTCAAGGGTGTTGTTGGCTCCTTCAGACATGATTTTAGGGTGACCAGCGACGTTAAGAGTGCTTGTTGGACCGTCGTTTACTTCATAGTACGTTTGGTTTATGCTACTCAGATCATCTGTTGCAGCAAGATCTATCGTGAAATCAGATGTGTGCCACTTGCCATCATAATTGTGCGTTGTGTTCGGCGGAACGATGTCCGAGCCTACCACAGTGACATTGCTCTGGCTGACTCCTCCGATTATGTCTTCGTAATAATAAGGGACAAATCCTGTTACTCTTCCTGCGGCTTCCGCCGAGACTGAGTAGGTTCCAACTCTCTCAGCCCGAAGGGTCCATGTTACGTTTATTGTCTTTCCAGCAATCAGACTTGAGCCTATGGTTTTCTTAACCGTCTCTCCTGAAACCAAACTTAGATCAGAGGGCACAATCACAGTCGCGTTTACAGCAGAGAGAGGATGTTGATCTGAGGAGAAAGGAGGAAACCAAGGATAAGTGATACTTGCTGTGATATTGAAGAGACTTCCTTGCAACACATATTCAGGCGCTAAAACTCCAATGAATAGCGGGGCAACAAGAAGAGCCCAATGACCAGAATAATCCCAGTCCGTATCAAAAGCACTGTAGGTCATATTGTACAGCGGGCCGTAATAGGAATCTTGAAATGTGATAGCAGTGCTGCTGTATCCAACAGCAACTCGATAATGCCATGTAGTCAGCACCACGATAGGATAGCCCACGGCTATGAGCGCCTTAAGCTCGTTCATAGTCATTCCATCGTGCTGCAAAGCCGCATATCCGAACTCTCGCATTGAGTAGCCCGTTATATTACTTGGCATTTCGTTGCCGACCGAGGTGCTGGCGTTGCTGAAGTGAGCTGCCCTAACCATGTCTGGTGTATAGGTTCCGTCTGGAGCCGTTCTTGCTACATCAGCTATTTCCAACTGGGAAACATCAGGACCATAAAAATCGAAGATCATCTCTAATGCGGCTGGTCCACAGTAATAGCTCGTGATCTGGTAGTGATAAGGCACAGAAATGAAAGCTTCATCAGAGTTTGTTGTAGCCGCGCTTTCTTTGATAAGAACTGAAGCTGCTCCTATCACAAGTAAGCATAGGATCACAGAGGCTGAAGCCTTGGGCAGCAAAATTCGATTTTTCAAACGGTGACTCTCTTACTAATTGAATCATCAATCATTCAAGATATAGGCTTTTTCGGAGTTGGCGTATGATGCAGTTACTCGGAGCCCCGCCTCGATCCTTACACTCAACATTACGGTTTTCATTTGTCACCAAAGTTAAGTAGCTACATACCCCACAGATTCATATTGTGTAGCGACAATGCAGGACAAAAGAAAACGTGAATTTAAGGAGAACTTAGACAAAGTCCACAAAGTCGTCCTACAAAGTCGTGCAGGAGCCAATGCAATTAGTATTGCGAAAGAGACGGGAGTGCATAGATCACCCGTTCACAACTACCTCAACACTCTGGAACTAGCGGGAAAAGTCTATTCTGAACATGTTTTGTGGTTTGCCAAGCTTTCTGAAAAAGAAGAGGTTCAGGAGCCCCGAGAAGGTGAGGCTGACAAGGCACGAGCATTGCAGATCATGAAATCAATTCCAGGCCTCCAGGGAGCCAATGTCCTGACAAGAGAAAACTGGGATTATTTCAACCATGAGAATGGTAAGCCTAAGCTCGATAAAGCTAGAGCCCTATTGATTCGAAAAAGCACAGAGGCTCCTATAGGGTGAGGGAGAAGATTCAAAATGAGCGAAAAAGATACCGAAGAGCTGATCAAACAAGCTGAGAAGTTACTTGACGAACGAAGAGCTCAGATACAGGAAAAAATAGGCTCTGAATTGAATCCATTTCTTGAGAGCATACAAGCCGCCGCTAAAAAGTCAAGAGAATTCAGCATTTTCAAGGAGGCATTCCTAGACTTTAGGAACAAATACGAAAGCAAACAGAAGATCTTAGAATCTTTGATAAGCCCTGAAGGCATTCCCTCTATGACCAGTAGGCTAGGGGAGTTTTACGCGCTTTTCCTCTATCTGGGCACAGTAGAGAGCGTTGGAAACGCAGTTGTCGACATTTTGGTAATGTTTCTCGTGGCGAATGGAATAGACTTTCATATTGAATGCCAGCATAGGACTCCGCGCATAAAGCATGCTACCAGTATCAGAGATCTCGAAGAAGAGAGAATACCACTAGCAACAAAGCTAAATTTTCTACGAGATAATGGCATTTGTGAAGTAGCCAGAATTATGGATAGCCAGCTTAGGAATGATATTGCTCACTTGAATTTTCACGTCAAAGAAAATAGGATGTACATACGAAATAAAAGTGCTGCGGAAGTCTTGTTGCTAAGTGTTAACGATTTGTTTGCGGGCATTTCCTACGCGGCAGGGTTTCTTCATGGAAGTGCAGAGAGAATGGGTATTGTCGCCAAACAAGAGATAGAAGAGAAGGGTTCTCATGAGCAAAACTCCTGAAGGTGTTTGTCTACTACCCTTGACTTATTTTCAGTCAACTCAAACATTCTATTGCACTATTGGACGCTTTGATCTGAGTAACGGTATCACAATCAGGAAAATCGATTCTGCGGAAATTCAGAAAATCCAAGAGAATAAAGAGTATCCACTCAGCCGATTTGACATTGAGAGAATGAATTACACTCTGGAAAAGAAAGTTGACCTAAATATGCCCAATGTTTTTGACAAGACAATCATTGAATTTCAGAATATTGTGCTTTCTATGAGGCTTTTCAAACAGGGCGAAGTTGGGTATAAGGCTGCTTTTCTTTTGATTGACGGTCAACGATATATCCAGCATGATTTTGGCATAGAGCCTCGACATGCCTCAATCGTGCCCATAAGCAGAATGTTAGAACAAGAAAAACCGCCAAGAGAACCCTTTGTTTTCCCCAGGTTCACGCTTAAGGAGAAAGAATTTGCTGACTTTGACCTGTTTTGTCAGAATATCTCAGAAGTGATATGGGGAGGAGAAAAGCAATGGGCATTACCCATGCGATATTTCTCAAGAATGTACGTGGACAAACCTGCTGAGGACATTTTGGTTGACTGTATGGTAGCCTTTGAGGCACTTGTGTTTAGGGGTGAGAAGGAAGTAGGTGAGAAGAAAACACCTTTGGCTCTTGCCATTTCAATGCTGATCGGAAAAAACCCAAAGGAGAGAGAAAAGATCAAGACAATTCTTAAAGAAGCCTACGACTTGAGAAACCGTGCGGTTCATGGGAGTCCTTTACGCAAATCCCCTCTTGAAATTAAAACTCTGTGTTGGGAGACTGAAGATTACCTGAGAAGAAGCATTCGGAAGTTAATGCTTGAAGAGCACATAGCGGAGGCTAATGGAAGTGTCAGATCTAAATAGACTCGAGAACTCGAGTTCTACTCGAGTGAAAGTAATTCCTAGAAAAACAGTGGGTGTCCCAATCAAACAGGATTTGCTGGCTAAAGCGCGAGAAATAGATATAAACCTATCAAAACTCCTCGAACCAAGCTTCATTCAACTCGTAAACACCAAACAGAGCCCTTTTCTTTAGCCCAGGTTTCTTTTCGGGAAAAGAAAAGTGGAATGGAGCCCCGGGCGGGATTTGAACCCGCGACCTACGGTTTACGAAACCGTTGCTCTAACCGCTGAGCTATCGGGGCATAGCTCCATTTTGGAGAAAAGAGAACCTTCACCAAGAGAAAAGCCTTTGCTCTCCAAGTGAAGCTCTTGACTTAAACCAACCTTGTTTTAGTTCGCCCAAGTGTTCTTGCGTCAAAGCAGTTCAGAATCTATGGCTTACGCTCTCCTCTTCCGAGAACCTCTAGTTTGCTCTTGCCCACAGATGGGACAGGTTTCTGAGGCTATGGGGATTTCGTTGTTGCATTTCACGCATTTCTTCAGAAAACTCTCAGGCGTTTCTTCAGCCCTCGGTATCGGGTAATGAAACAATATTAGCCTGCATGGCGAGCAGCGATAGGCTTCTACATTAGGAATAGCTTGAATCTGCCAAGGAATAACCAGCTCTTGTCCGAACGCAAGTTGTGTATGTTTTTCTTTACTCCACCTTACAGCTGGCGTGATAATGTATCCTTTTTCCATTTGCTTACCGCAATTAGGGCAATTCGTACCTTTGCTTTTGTTCATTAAATTACCCTTCTCATGCCAGACAAGATCTAGCATGTGCGTGCTCAAAGGTGTGATCGGTTGTGGAATCTAAGTTTTTCGTTCCCGTTCAATTACCTTTCATGCTTCGACTTATGTACATCTCACGGTCTCAATTTTCCCTGTCATGCCTATCTACAATCAGCAAACCATGAAAGCGTTCATGCGAAAGATGCCTTTATTATGAGAGAAGAGAATACAGAGCCGCACATAGAAGTGGAAACCGCATGGATTGGCTGGTCTTCTCGGTTCTGTCTTCGATGCTTTGGGCTCTTGGCACAGTAATAGACAAGTATACGTTGACAAAGCATCTGCCGAGCACTTTCTCTTATCAGCTTCTTTTTCTAGCCACAGAGCTGCCAATGTTGCTGCTGCTTTTCTTCGCCGACATCACTTTCGTTTTTCCATGGTTTGCGCTCGGCATAATCGCTGGTTTCAGCCATTATCTGGGTCTCATGCTCTACTTCAAAGCAATGGCGATAGAAGAAGCGTCCCGCGTCATATCACTCTTCTACGTGGGGCCTGTTTTTGTTTTGGTGTTGGCAGCTCTATTGTTGGGAGAAACCCTTACTTTGCCAGTGTACGCGGGAGTTGTGCTCTTGGTTCTGGGCGCAGTGTCCATCTCTTATCGCAAAGCGGAAGGAAGAGGCTCGGTAATATCGCCAGCGCTGGGATTACTTCTCTTATGTAGCGCCATATTTTCAGGATATGAGATTTTGACAAAATACGTTCTGGGCTTCGTGGACTTGACTTCTTATCTTTTCTGGGATCTTGTCGGATCTTTGATGATGGGATTGGCTGCATTCTGTCTCCCAAAGATACGGAGGGAGTTTCTCAGCGACATTAAAGCACTGGGTCGCCCGGTTCTGGTCTGGAGGGTTGCGAACACTTACATGAGTCTTACTGCGTTGATTCTCTATTTCGCGGCAATGTCTTTGGGACTTGCCTCTTTGGTTTCGGCGGCAACATCTTTTGAGCCGCTTTTCGTTTTCATATTCGCCGTGTTGCTCAGCCTCTTTGTTCCGCAGGTACTGAAAGAAGATCTGGGAAGAAGCGCTATAATCACCAAAGTATTAGCGGTCGTTCTCATCGTTGTTGGAGCATGGTTGATTGCAGGCTGACATTGAGGCTTAAATACCGGCTGGATTGAACTTGTCCACACAGCAATAGGTTTCTTTCTGCTCAATCTACTGCAAAACTTAAGCTTTTTTCACGTTATAAGAATGAGAAGAGGCTGATAGCTTGAAAAAAGCTGAAACCTTGGGCGAACGCAAGATAATCGACATCATATTGAAGCGCCTGGAACCCATGCCACAGATGCCCATACCTTTCGGCGACGATGTCTCCGCATTCGACATTGGCAGCGGATCGCTTGCAGTTGTCAAAACTGACATGCTTGTGGGCAAAACAGACGTTCCTCCCCAGATGAGCCTGTGGCAAGCAGCCCGCAAAGCTGCGATCATGAACATAAGCGACTTCGCCGCAAAAGGCGTAAAACCAGCTGCACTGCTGGCATCGCTGGGTCTCCCTAGACGCTTGACGGGCAGGGATATTGAAGAAATAGCCAGTGGCTTGAACGCTGGTGCCCGTGAATATGGCGCTTATGTAATCGGCGGAGACACAAACGAAGCCACGGATTTGGTCATCAGCTGTGCGCTCTTTGGTGTGGCTGGCAGAAACAGGTTGATACTGCGCAGCGGAGCTGAGCCAGGTGACATAGTGGCCGTCACTGGATCATTTGGGAAAACAGCTGCAGGTCTAAGAATCCTCGTTGGCGGCATGTCTACCACTGAACGGCTTAGAAAGAGGCTAGTTGACAGTGTTCTCATGCCTAAGGCTCGGCTCAAGGAAGGCTTAGCTTTAGCTCGCACTGGCGCTGTGACCGCCTCAATAGACTCAAGCGACGGATTAGCTTGGAGCCTTCATGAAATCGCAAAAGCCAGTCATATTGGATTCGTAATAGACACTCTTCCACTCGCCGATGAAGTCAAAGACTTTGCAGAAACTTTCAATATCGATCCGTTTGAGCTTTGTCTGTACGGTGGCGAGGAGTATGAACTCGTGGTAACAGTCAAGCCAACGCTGTTTGCTAAAGCGAAGAAGAAAGTGCCTCTAACAAGAATAGGACGTGTCACCAAAGAGCAGTCGTTGGTTCTGAAGACCAACAAAAGAAGGATTCCCATAGAGGCTCGCGGATGGGAACACTTTAAAACCTCATTGTCAAAATCATGAACAACGCAGAGGTGAGCCCTTTCCAACATGACCGAATCATGCGACGTAGGCAGTATGCCATTCGTCGGCGACTTTAACAAGTTTCTGGAAGGGGCTTCAAACTATGGACAAGCAGTCAATGAGTCAACTGTGTTCTTTGAAAACAAGGTTGTATCCTGCTTCATCGACAAGGCCAAGGCTGGCATCATCGTACCGAATTATCCTCAGTTCAGAGACATGACTCAAATGTTCATCGACATGATCGAAGGTCTCACCAAGGTGAACGGGGGCTACATCGAGACAGGCACATTGACTCAGAAAGCGGGCAAAAGCTTGATTCCTGAAGTCCAAGCCCTCAAGACACGTTCACAGAATATCTATGAAGAACTCAAACAGCCGTTCAAGCTTCGAATGTGCATCACTGGTCCATACACAATCAGTTCTGTTCTTGCATTCAAGGACAAGAATACCTTCACGCGTTTGGGCAATGTGTTGGCACAAATAGTCGACGCCAATATATTCAATACCAAACACGGCAGCGTAAAACTGGTCTCTGTTGACGATCCCGTCTTCGGCTTCGTCGACGACTCACTGCTCGACCGCGGCTCGGAAGGTAGAGAAAACCTGCTCAAAGCTTGGGAAACCATAATGCAGAAGATTCGAGCTAGGGGCGCTGACACATGCCTGCACCTTCACAATACGTCGGATGAATTGTTTTGGGAAGCAAAGTCACTGAAGATAATCGAATCGCATGTCAACGACACGCTCTATCAAGCCAAACGAACCAAAGAACGGCTCGAAGCCACCGACAAATTCCTCAAAGCAAGCATCGCAATAACCGACTTTGACCAACTAATCAGGAACCAAACGATCAACGCCTTGGGAATGAAGATAAGCGACGCTACCATCAACGAAAAGATTGCTGAAGCTTGGAAAAACCTGAACGCCAAAAAAACTGACCCGTTGACGTATCTTGAAACCGTGGAAACAATGAAATTCCGACTGAAGGATTCCGTCGAAAGGTTCGGCGAAAACAGAATAGCCTATGCTGGACCTGAGTGCGGAATGCGAAGCTATCCAACATACGAATCCGCCATAGAATGCCTGAGAAAAGTCTCTGAAGCAGTTCGCCCTCAGACCGCATAGCAGTCGTTACTCATCACTGTTCATGCATCGATCTCTTCTGTAGTATGGTTATAGCGCCTTCCTTTTGTCATGAAAAACAAGTAACAAGTTGTGATTACGTTGCGTGCGTTCTACATATGCGTCGCCTTAAATAGATTTGCATTGGCTGTCTTTCAATAACGAAGCTGTGAGGCAACGCTGCTTGACGGGCACCGCAATTAGCGCGGCTAGTTTAGGGAAAAAATACGGCGACACTTGGGGACTCAAGAACTCAACATTCAGCATAAGAAATGGCGAGCTAGCTGTTTTAGTCGGACCTAACGGAGTTGGCAAGACAACCACAGTCAAATTGCTCGCAACATTTCTCAAACCATCCCAAGGAAAAGCCACAGTTCTAGGAATGGATCTTGTTCAAGACTACAAGAAAATCAGACAAAGAATAGCATACTTACCTCAAGGATTCGGCATCAACAACAACCTCACCCCACTTGAGTCAATAAAATGGACTCTTGTAGCCAGAGGCAGCAGCCTGTCTGAAGCCAAACTCAGGGCCAGAGAATGGATGGAATTAATGGATCTTGAAGAATGCATGAACAGAACAGGCTGGACTCTCAGCGGCGGCGAGAAAAGAAAGGTGGCTGTAGGCATGACTCTTGCAGCAGACGCAGAGGCAGTCTTCTTAGATGAACCGACAACAGGACTAGACGTTGAAGCTCGACACATAATCTGGAAACTCGTCAGAGACATAGTGAGGAGAGGAACAACGATCCTGTTGACCACTCATGACATGAAGGAAGGCGAAACGATAGCTGACACAGCTGTGCTGATGAATCATGGTGAGACTGTGAATCAAAATACGCCTCAGAACCTGATAAAAGCTCTTCCCTATCAGTATAGAGTAACGATGAAGAAAGAAGGCCTGAATGGAGCTGCTCTTCGCGACATCATTGATCTTGGCGACAGGTTGATCATTTATGCCAAGAGTGAAACGAAACTAAGAGACCTTATGGCAGGCTTCTCCGACTTGTCCAGCGTTATCTCTGTAGATAGGGTTGGACTGGAAGACGCTTACCTTCACTTGGTCAACGGAGGAAGCATACCGGAATGAAGTTGATAAGACAGATCCTTGGAATAGCAGTCCTAAACGGCAAGTGGATTTTGAGACAGCCTCTATGGATAGTCCAAAGCTTCATCAGCGTAATAGGAATGACCATAACGCTATTCGCTTGGGGAAGCAACCTCGCCCTGAGCAATCTGGTAGTCGCCTACCTAGTCGTAGGGTCATGGAGCCTAGGCTTGAACATAGTTGCTCAAACCATTGGCTGGCAACGCGTGGATCATGTTTACGAGGCATATGTTGCGTCGCCCATAAGCCTGCCAATATACTTCACAGGCACGATTATAGGTTCAATGCCATTCTTTTCCGCGCATCTCACTACAGCAATAGCAGTCTCACTTCTGTGCAGAATGGACATAACCTTCGTACCCATAGTACTTCTCATATCACTCCTCTCCCTCATTCTAGGAGCCTTCCTATCGCTATCAATCATACTAAGACTAAAGAACCCAACAAACATATCCGCCATCACAAACCCACTGCAAACCCTTACAACCATCCTGCCCCCAATCTATTACCCGCTAACCTTTGTTCAACCAGTACTGCGCGAACTAGCCCTAGTCATGCCCACCGTGCCACTAATGGAAATCGGACGCTGGCTAGCCAGCCTACCCACAGGCCTCAACCTAGCCTTTTCGCTTTCATCACTCATCTCATGGATAGCGATAGTCACAGTGCTAGTAGCAAAGAAGCTGAAATGGGGACTAGAGTAGCAGTTTACAGGGATGCATGCATACGCAGAAACCTAGATAGACTGCCAAAAGCAAACACCAATCTTGTTGATGACACTAAGAGCGGTTGGGCATCAACACCCACACAGCCAAGCGCCTACAACATAGAAGTAGTAGTCAGCAAACACGCGGTGCAGACTACTACTTCTGAGCAAACCCGCTTCGGTATTATTACTGTTTCTAACCTAGAGTTAATAGCATCTGAAACGCAAACCCTCCCACATCCCAAGAAGTTGTCGTGGCAGACCTACCAGAGTCAACAACAACTTCACTACTCTTCTGTGCATAGCACACTTGTTGATGATAGTAAGAGCAGTTGGGCATCAACACCAATACTTGCTTTCAGCCTCGTCCACCAGCTTAGCACAGAAGTTGCGTAGCTGCGGGAAGAGAGATTTCATAAGAAGAAGGCGTCACGAGGCTTTAGCCTTCTTCTACCGGTGTTGCGGCTGTGGTGTGAAAGGCTGTGTGGAAGAAGAAGAAAGGTAGAGGAAATTGATTTCTTCTTCTACCATGTTGCAGACTATGTGTGTGTTAGTGTTGACTTGCGCTATAGTTTTCATCATCATCACGCTATGGATGCAGTTGAAGCTGTGTGGACATCGTCATACGACTGTTCCGGTGACATCAACGCCCAGCATGGCGGCTGCGGCTGAACAGTTGTAGTTGTACATGCGAGACTGTGTGTACGATTTCCTGATGATGAAACCCTGCGGCAGGTTGGCACAACACGCACACAAGCTATAACGCGCATAACATAAAACAGAATGGTTGGCTAGCCTCTTGATCTTCGTCGCAAGAAAAACAAGCCGCCAACAACGGCCACAACCGCGATGCCGCCCACAATTCCAATGATCATCATCAACGGGATACCCGACTGATTACCCGTGACGGTGAAATTGCTAGCAGCAGTCTTCTGATTGTCACTTGCGTTGGATTCACTTGGAACATTACTTGCAACAGCCTTAATGACATATGAACCGTCAGGCACATCCTTCGTATCCCACGTAAACGTTATGATGTCAGAGTCTCCAGGCGCCAAACCTGACACAGTCTCCTCGTACACGGCAGTGTCGCCATAATACACGGTCACAAAAAAGGTTTCAGTCATATCTCCCAAGTTCTCAACAACAACTGTAACTGTCACCGACTGCCCTTTAACCACACTAGTCGATGACACCTGAACACTAGTCACTGCAACATTACGCACCACGTTGCTGAAGAAACCGTCACTCAACGCAAGCAGAATAGACTCTCCATCATTGTCAAACAACTTGACATCATAGATGTTTATGGGACTTATACCACGCGTTTCCACTCTGAAAGTCAGTGCAGCCAACACGCCAGTGCCATTAACTCCACCTAACGGCTCACCAGTCAACGTATTTGCAACAAATAAAGTGCCCGCAGCTTGGTCAATCTGTGGAGCAGCAAAAGACGTAGTTCCTTCATCTTTCAAGAATGAGCCCTCTGCAACGCTGTCAAGTTCCAGCACTGTAGGCGTCCAACTTACCCACAGTGTCCAGTTGTACAAGTTGTCAACGCTATCAACAGTTATGTTAATGTTGAAAGTCGAGGGCGCCTGCAAACCGGGATCTATTATCTCAACGGGTTCAACACTCACTTTAGGCAGAGGATAGGCGAAGTAACCATGTTCCAAAGTGTGGACTATTGGCTTCGGAGTAAACGGATCATACTGCTCAAGCTTTGTCTTGAAAAGAGTCAACGAAGTGGCTCCACTTGCCTTAACTCGAAAAGTCACTGTTCCCAAAACGCCCCCGCCACTAGGAGCGCCAGAACTGCCCACTCCGTACAGAGCATCAATCATCGCGATTGTGTTTTCTCCGTAGCCCGGAGGCGGATGTTGCGGAACAAAAAAGCTTGTGTAAACTCCGCTTGAGTTGAGAAAAGGCCCTTCAGCCATGCGTACAAACTCTAGGACTGAGCCGTTCCAACTCAGATAAAACTGCCAATCCCACAGCTGAGCGACTCCAGCCACTTTTACCTCAACTGTGAAAGTCTCACCCGGAGCAACTGAACTCGTGCTCGTTTGTGTTTCAGGATCGTAAATGTAGATTCTAGCCTGCTCTGGGTCGGCAACACCCAAGTTTAGTGATGACAAACTTGTCGCAACCAACAGTGTGAATAAAACAAGCCATACCCTGCCAGCTTTCTTCATTTGTTTATTCGCCTTCTTTTCTCTCCATGTTCGACGGGGAGGTAACTACAACCAAAAGAGGTAATATAAGGTTTCTGTTCTCATGCAAACTTCATCACTGACCATAGTTTTGACTCAGACCAGATAGATCCGAAGTGTCAACAATGCCATTTCCGTTGAAGTCGCAGTTTGGATCATCTAAACCGAAGGCCTTTCCCAGGTTGAATAGGTCTATGTGATTGACTCTGTTGTCGCTGTTAGTGTCTCCGATCAGTTTCACGTAGATTGTTCCATCGTTATGAAAATTATCAGCCGTGTAATGCTCACTTGAAACTATGCTGGTTTCAGCCGTTATGACGTAATTCCCATTCGAGTATGAGGCAGTGTTCCATGTAAAGTTCACAGTGATTGAAGCTTTTGGAGTCAAAGAAGTCACTGCCTGTGAGCCTATCAAATCTGACCGTGCGTACGCAGTTACCGTGAATGTTTCATTGTAATCACCAGTGTTTCTCACAGTCACATTTATCGCAACAATCCAGTTCTGAAACACGTCCGCGGGTGACGCAACCACCTTTGAGATGGCAACATTGTGAGTAAACGATGTCCTGTAGTAGAGGTCAAAGTTCTTGACCGCGCCATAGGGTTCATCCTTCCGATACGATGTCCACACCACCCATATCGAAGCGTCTGGAGCTTGCGTAGCAGAAACCAAGAAATCATTGTCGTTATAAGTAGTGAACTGCACCGAGCCAGACCACGAGACACCGTTGTTGGACGAGGTCTTATAGAACAAGTCGTGCGGGTCGTCTTGTGGATTCTGTCGTCTGGATTGCCAGAAAACCCACATAGTTCCATCGTTTTCAACAAAAGCTGACGGGTCCAAGTTCTCTTTGTCATCTGACGTGAGTTGCATTTCACTCGACCAAGTCGAGCCATCAAAGCTCTTAGCAAAAATATGTTCATGCTCGGCTGGAATGAATCTGGACCAGAACACCCAAATCTTGCCATCTCGTGCTTGTGTAACAGATGGTGTGCTGTCACGGTCAGCGCTGGATGTTAACTGGTTTTCGGTTGACCATGATGTTCCATTGTAGGTTCTGTAGTAAATGTCTTGAATGGTACTGTCTGTTTTGCGCATCCATACAAGCCATATCTTTCCATCGCTTGCTTGAATAAGCGCTGGACTAGCATCGTATCTTGGATCGTTAGTCAACCGTGTTTCAGATGACCAACTGATCCCTCCGTTTGTAGTTGTCTTATAAAAAAGCTCGTAGTTACCTGGTGTGATTTCCCTAGCCCAGAATACCCAGATTTTGCTGTCCGACGTTTGAATGATCGCGGGGTTTGTGTCGATTGCCGAGTTGAAGGTCAGTCTCTTATCATTCGTCCAGTTTCCCGCCAAAGGATTGTGGATTTTGTAGTAGATTTCATAGTTTCCAGCTACGTCGGATCGCCATACCACCCATAGCTGATTGTCTCTTGTAGCCTCAATATCTGGCAATTCGTCGATATCGTCAATTGTGACGTTCCATTCGTCTATGGGGTCAAACGTCAGTTGTCTCTCTTCTGACCATGTTGTTGATTCGCTGCTTGTTCTACCGGGAGGAAGATGTGTTTGAAAGAATATGATTAGTAAAATGACCAATAACATGAATGCGAGTGAGGCTTTCATTTTTTTCACGGTTTGTACCTCATTTCTGGAAAAACTCCATGATTTCTAACATATTCGAAACAAGAAAATAAAAAAGGGGGAATGGAGATTGTTTTGTCTGATTCCTTATGGCAATATCTTAATGGTGGTTGTTGCGGAGCCGCGGGCCTTCAATCCGTAAGTTACACCTGAGCCGCAGAACCAGCCTGTTGCTCTCACGTAATACGTTCCAGGTGTGATGTCGCTTGGTATGTTCCATGTTACTGGAATTGGATTCACGGGAGTCTCGGTCTTCTGGAGCCAAATGGCGTCAGAGTATACGGTGTCAACTGGGTTCATGGCTGAATCAAGAATCTCGAATTGCATGCGAATCCATATGTTCGCATGTATCATTCTGGCCAGTTCAAGGTATACCGTGAGGGAGTCCCATGGGAAATCGCTGCAACCTCCTCGGTTCTGCACTTTGCCTCCGAGAGTCATCGTGTAACCGTCTTTCGAAAGCGAATGTTTGGGATTCGACACCTGTACGTTCACTGTTCGTGCTGGAACCAGCCTGTAGATTCGGATCCAAGTGTAGTAGATTGCCTTGTTGCCATCTGAGTCTGTTACGGTCAGCGTCAAGTCGTGGAATCCTAGCAGCCGAGAGTAGAGTCCATATACACTTGGAAGATCTCCTGGGAACGTGTAACTGAAGACACGTCCATAGGGAAGTTCCACGCCGGACTCGTATCGAGTGTCGTAGGTTGTGCCTCTGTATGTGAATGTGTCTACTCCGCCTGCTCTGATGACCCAGTGGAAAGCGGAGTCTGGAAGCTCCTCGTCGAGGTCGTAGCTGGCTGAAGCGTCGAAGATGATCTCGTCGCCGTAGAACATCGTGCCTCCTTCAACAATGTTGACTTGTTCTGGCTCACCGGTGTCTTCTGTCAACTGAAGAACTGGTGCCCATGTCCAGTAGCTTGGGCCTGTATCATAGCCTAAGTCGCCATCAGGATCAATCACGGGAACGAAAGTGTTACCAGTCACGTTGACGAAGTCTTGAGGAGGTAGCTCTTCCGCAGTTGGCACATGCCATGTGAATCCAGCGAACGGATAGTTGCTCCAGTAGAAGCCTCCGAGCCATGTGATGCCTGACATTTCTGCAAAGTCTTTGTCCAATAAGCGTCCAGTCAGAGACATCTCTGAATATCCACCGCCGATGGCTTCAAGGGTTATGGTTGCCAAGACCCCGCCGCCAGTGACCCAATTGTACGTGGTTATTAGGTTTGCAACTGTGACGGATTCTCCTGCGATTCCCTCTGAGTAGACAAAGAAGGTGGTGCCTCCAGTGCTCAGGAAAGCTCCTTCAACTGCAGGGTTCTGACTGACTAGCTTCAGTTTTGATTGATCCCAGCTGAGGGTGAATTCAAAGGCGCGTAGACCAATGACATAGTCGACTTGGATGTTTACACTGAACTTGGCTCCTGGTGCTAACGGTCCAATAACGCCTGGGTCCATGGATACAGTGTTGACAGCGTATGCCTTAGGTACGTTGAAGCCGCTGAACGCGAAGCCTACGATGAATAGTGTAGCTAAAGCCAATATTTTGTTTCCTCTCACTTTTTCCACCTCATTTTATCCCATTTTCTTGCCGAAGCCTAACCCTGCGATTCCCAAGTCTGAGGAGTCAACTTCGTAGCTCAGGTTGACGTCAGCGTCAAGGTTGAACTTGTATAAGGTGCTACCCCAGTGTCCTCTTGGCCACAAAGACGTATCCGACAGATCTTCAGTTGTTCCAGTCGTGTTGGTTCCCAATGCGTTGGCGATGAGGTACAGGTCTGTTAGGTCTATCTTGCGGTCATCTGCATACCATATATTGTTATCGCCGTATCCGCCTGGATAGTTAACGTTGCCTCTTTCGTGGAAGAAATCAGTGACAGAGGTTCCGATGGTTACCATTTTGCCTGTGCCTTTGATGTCATATTGTTTTCCGCCGTATGCCCACCATCTGCGACCTTTGACCCAAATGTCCGAGTAGAATGGTACATGTCTAGTGAAGAGTATAGTCTGACCTGGAACATGGGACTGGAAGATCCATGGTCCGCTGCCATCTTGCGTTAAGTCCAGTATGCCGTCGGATCCAGCACCGCCCGTGGCTGCATTATATCTGTCCATTTCCCAAGGATGATAAGCTCGCACTGCCGCCGCATTTCCGAAAGTTCCTGGTTTGCTTGGATCAGCGTTTTCCACATAGTTTGCAGCTGTGCCGGGGCCTATAGCTGCCTGCCACAGCTTCTTGTTTATGACTGACAAGAAGCCCACCCAGTGTACTGCCCAGTAACTCAAAACTCCGAAGTACACTGTTACAGTGTTAGATGTGATGTCGATGTGGTCAATGTCCATCACCGCAGGGTAGTTCCAAGCATTACCTGCCTGAGCGGCTTTCTGCATTAGCAGTCCATATCTGATGTCATCTGTTGTGACAGGGGTGCCGTCATGGAATGTGGCGCTAGACCTTATTGTGAACGTGGCGACAGTCGCAACGCTAACAGCTGGGTCTGGAGGATCCCAAGTGCTAGTGGTCCAATCTGTGGCAAGCGCGCCTACCTCTTCTGGCAAGTTGTATGGATTTCTGGCGATTAGCGTGTCGTAAGACGCTCCTATGGCTAGCCAATCCCACAGCCACTCCGAGCAGATCACGTGAAGCATTGATACGTCGCTCTTGAAACCATATTTGATTGTGGTTTTGGGATCGCCGCCTCCTGTCCAGTTCATGTTTAAGAGTGACCAGAAGTTGTCGACTCCGTAGCCTGCCATGTTCACAACGCCGTCCCAACCAGTTCGATAGCCCTTTACTGCTTTAGCAGCCCAGAGCTCGATGACTGGTTGATACTTGGCTTTGACCCATTGAGCGTTGATTGCTGCTGCCTTTGAAGCTTCTAGCGACGGTGGATACTTCACTTGCCTTGATATCGCATCAAACTGGGTGTTGTAGAAACCCGGGTAGTTGTTTGCATATGCGTATCCACTCATTTCTGAGTTGTATAGATCGAAGATGAAGTCAAGATCAGGTGTGAGTGACCAGCCGCCAGTGTAGATGTTGTAGTCGTATACTACCATCACATTGAGGAAACACGCTGATCTTTCGGTTACTATGACTTCTAGTGGTCCGCCGTCAGCGGTTTTCTTAATGCCAACGTTAGCCATCTCTTTTGCCAGGTCTTCTCCTGCCTGTCTTCGTTGGGGATCGTCAATCCTCACCCAGAACTTCATTCTCGGCAGCTCCTCAACAGCTCCATCGTCAGGGGTGCCTGATATGAGATCGGGACCGATATCCTTCCATTCGAGTATGCCGTCGTCATCCCAGTCATCAAAGCCACCTTTTTGCAGCGCTGCAATCGCCTTGCTCTGGCTGAATTCGTAGATGTAGCCACCAAGATGCTCAGCATTTGCAGTCTCATTTGTCAATGTGGAGTAGTCAACGTAAGTCTCCAATGCAGGGAAGGGCACTTCAGTGTGCATCACGTACCCTTGACCTTTCATGAAGTCTGTAACGTAATGTGCTTTGTTGGTCAAATGCGCTAAGGCTCTTCTGAAATACCAAGCAGCTACATGACGTGGATCAGCCGGGTTGAAGGCCACCTTTCTGGCGCCCGTGCGAACAGATGGGTTGGGACCGCCTGTTGGCCACAGCTGATTGTTGAGGTCAAACTCCATCTTACCGATCTCAGAATACTCATTCAGCGTAACCCCAGATCCGGCACCTGCCCATCGGTCGATGAAGTCTTTTGAAAGAGGCCAGTCGTTGATGTCAATGTCACCTTTGTCCAAGGCCCAACTCTCGGTTGTTGGGTCAAAATGGATTTTGATCAATAATTCAGGTGTCAAAGGTCCAGCGGAAACTTGGGGAATCACTCCGAAAATCACTGCAGCCAAAGTAGCAAATGCAAGAAACAATGCTATCGCATGCTTATGTGTAGTCATGAATTTCTTTCTCTCCTTTCTCTATTTTATCGGCAATAACAATTTGGCACGACGCTGATAAATAAGTCTTTTCCACCTAACCTTATAGAACAAAGTTACAGAAAAAAAGCATGGACCCGCTGTGATTTCATGTGAAACTTAAAATAGCCCAAACAACTTAGCATAAAAACCTTACATTCAAGGGTGGAACACTCATGGGACTTCGCACCTTCATTCTTAAACGGCTCATTTACTCGCTCTTCCTTGTCCTCTTTGTGCTTACGCTCAATTTCATCATATTTCAATTAATGCCCGGAAACCCAATGGAAATCTTGGCTGGCGGTCTGAGAATCAAAAGCCCTGAAATGGTTGACGTAATGCTAGCACGGTTCGGACTTGACCGCCCAGTCCATGAAAGATACGCAATATACTTATACAACATGGCAACAGGTCAGTTCGGTATCTCCTTCTTCTCCGGTGACTACGTAATAAATGAAGTTGGAGAACGCCTTGTGAATACTTTGATTCTAATGGGAGCAGCTGAGATATTATCAATAGCAATCGGCGTGACGCTCGGCGTGCTGGCTGCCTACAAAAGAGGAGGAATTTTTGACAGCGGATCAGTTTTGGCGTCGTTGACAACGTACTCTCTTCCCTCATTTTGGATGGGTATGATTCTTCTGCTTGTATTCTTCTACCAGCTAGGATGGTTCCCGGGAGCAGGCATATATCCCAGAGATTGGGCTTCAATCTACGAGAGCACTGGTGGTCTGCCGCCGAGGCTGATCATCGGGAACCTATTTGGCACCACGCTTGCTCTTCCGAGTCTAACCGAGATTTCTGGTCGTCTCTGGCATCTCTTCCTGCCAACTCTCACTCTGGTGCTCTTCAGCTACGGTGGATACCTTCTTCTAACGCGGGCTTCTATGCTGGAGACTCTCACAGAGGACTACATTGTGACAGTCAGAGCTAAAGGCGTTAAAGAGAGAGCCGTGTTGTACAAGCATGCTTTGAAAAATGCTTCACTTCCACTTGTAACGAATATCGCTCTTACTTTTGGTTTCATCCTGAGCGGAGCGATAATCACTGAACAGGTTTTTACATATCCGGGGCTTGGACAATGGATCTGGCAGTCCATCAGCCTCAGAGACTATCCCGCACTTCAAGCAATATTCTACCTTATCGCTCTCTGCGTAATAATAGCTAACTTCATCGCGGATCTGCTTTACGGTATGATAGATCCACGAATCAAATATGGGTGACCACAGTGTCGATAAGCCGAAAAGCCAAACTGACCTTCGGAATCAAGAAATTCTTCAGCTTCATCGCCGGACTCCGTCGGAACAAAAGAGGACTATTCGGAATAGGGATCATTGTTTTCTACACAACCATTGGACTGGCTGCTCCCCTTCTGACTCCTAACGATCCAAGCTTGGGCTATTACGTTTCAGCTGACTACGCCATGCCAAGCTGGTTCAAGTACTTCACAAGCGAAGGCTTGATCGAGGATGTCAGGCCCATAGAAGAACCAGGTTTCACCTCTGCATCCGTTTTTTCGGAATGGAATTTCACAACAACAGCCAGCGCAAGTTGCAACGTAAGCAGGCGGTACGTTCCCAACATAGGGCGTCCAGTCAATGTAAGCGGTTCGGGTCCAGGATCAGCCGGTATAGTGTTCTATCGCACAGACCCTGCCATAGCAGCTAGAACTGTCACAGCAACATTGACAAACAAATTCTACTATACCTACAAGAATCCTCCAAAGAGATTTGCAGGCAGTGTTGTCGTGATGGCAAGCAATACTGAAGAAGTCCCAGTTGAAGTTAGGATCTACATAGCCAACTCTAGTGGATACAAGTTCTACTTCTGGAGAACTGAGGGAGAGATAACAGCTGACTGGGTTGTTCCAGAGCCGCCGGTTGACTCTTATGAGTCGGAACTGAGAACTCGCATCGAAAAAATGACGGGACAAATCGGAGCAGACCCCGCAGCCGTGCTCTTTCCCACGCAAGGGTACTACACATATGGACTGGAGATCATCTTCGACGACAATACAGCAGAGAGATTCGGAGAAACCGTAGCAGTATACATCGACGATCTCAATCTGAGGCTCTACGGTAACATCTACGGCGTCCTAGGAACCGATCACCAAGGCAGAGACTTGTTTGCGCAACTTCTCTACGGAGCCAGAATCTCACTCTTTGTAGGATTGTTAGCTGCAGTAGTCTCCGTCGTAATTGGCCTCTTCGTCGGATTAGTCGCAGGCTATCTAGGCAAGGCAATGGATGAACTTCTCATGCGATTAACGGACGCGTTACTGGTTCTGCCAAGTCTTCCCCTACTACTGGTTCTTATAGCCCTCTTAGGCCCATCGATATGGAACCTCATAACTGTCATCGGAGTCCTTGGATGGATGGGCTTTGCGAGAACCGTGAGATCACAAGCTCTCAGCCTTAAAGAAAGACCATTTGTCGAAGCTGCAAAAGCAGTTGGAGCAGGCAGATGGCACATTATAGTAAAACACATACTTCCAAACGTCATGTCCCTTGTCTACGTTTCACTCGCCCTTTCTGTTCCTACCGCAATCTTGTCAGAAGCAGCGCTAAGTTGGCTAGGTCTGTTTGATCCATCTGTAGTCTCATGGGGAAGAATGCTTCACGATGCGCAGGAATTCTACGGAGTCGAACGATGGTGGTGGGTAGTTCCTCCAGGGCTATCAATAGCCTTAGTGTCACTGTCCTTTATCCTGATTGGGTACGCACTCGACGAAATACTCAATCCCAAACTCAGACAAAGACGCTAGCGCGTTCTGAATTTCTCTCCAAGGAAACTACCGAAAAAACCGCCTATTAGAATCAGGATGAAAGGCACGGGGAAAATGCTTCTAAACACCATGACCACAGCACCAGACGACAGCACTTCACCTATAGCACCAGATATGCCTAAGATTGTTGGAAGACACAGAAGAATATATGTCATCACAGTAGCTAAGGCAAAAGCCACAACAAACCCAACTACCACACTCTCCAGATCGACCAGCATCATCCCTGACATTGCACTTGCCACAAACAAAAGCACGATATCTACCCACGTGAGAAGAGGTCTAACATATAACGAGTTTACTATGATTGAGGTAATGGCAACGGCCCAGCCTGCTATTACAGCCAAATCCAACAGCTCAACCTTCAAAGATCTTCCACCTAGCAAGAATTTAGAAAGATGCATTAGATTAAAATATCTTTGTCTATGCCGTACTAGTTGAGGAAAATCAAATTGCACATGTCCAGAAAAGTGGCCTCAAGAATTCTGTTCGCGTCGATGGTTGTTTTGTCAATGGTTGCGCTCGTAGTGACAACCTCAAACTACGTTACACTTTTCGCTGGCATCAAGAACCTAGAACTGAGACTCAACGAGATAGACTTCGCTCTGACACCCGACGGTCTCAATGTTACTGTTGGACTGAAGGTCTCCAATCCATCGAGCTACGGAGGCTTCGAACTTAAATCTGTATATGGCACACTTTTCTATGAAGGCAAAAACCACAGAGTCATGGTCTCGCCCGGAAGAACGATAACGGGCGGCGCCCCCTACCAAGTCATCGAAACTCCATGGTGGGAACTCCCCCCACACGAATTGGCAGTCAACCAACCGCTCCCACCTTATTCCTCGAAGAATCTTCTGATGGAACTCAAACTGAAAGGAGAATCTGCGGAGGCTTTCAGGGATTTCTATGAAACCTTGGGGAAATATCAAGATCAAATCAACTGGGAGCTGGATTGCCGGGTGTCGCTTCAGACTCCAAGTTTCTTTGGCGTCGTGAGCATTGATTTTCAAGAGCTTTATCCGTAGCTTACAGAGAGATTTCTCCAAAAACCCCCTAGACTATCTCAACTTTGAATTTCGTGAAGCTGTATTCATCATTCGCATCATTTGTCGTCATGAGCGACAAAACTTTATATTCCCCGTTAATCTGGTAGATAAAGTCTTCAAAACACGAGAAAGGAAGCTTCTGGATGCCTGTCTTGGACGTTCAAGACGTGAAAACATATTACACCACGCTCAGAGGCTTTGTGAAAGCCGTGGATGGAGTCAGTTTTCAGGTTGAGAAAGGGGAAGCGTTAGGACTTGCTGGAGAATCCGGGTGTGGAAAGACAACAATTGCCCTGTCTGTTTTAAGGATTCTGCCTAAAGGTGGCAAGATCACAAAGGGCAGAATATTGTTCAAGGATACTGATGTAGTCCAGCTGACGGATGACGACATGAGAAAATTGAGGTGGAAGGGTATGTCGATAGTTTTTCAAGGAGCCATGAACGCGCTGGATCCTGTGTTCAAGGTAGGGGATCAGATTGTTGAAGCGATCACAACTCATGAGCCAAATGTGACAAAGGAAGGTGCAGTCAAAAGAGTTGAGAAGCTTCTGGAGATGGTGGGAATTGACCCAAACCGGTTCAGCAGTTATCCTCATGAGCTCAGCGGAGGAATGAGGCAACGAGCGCTCATAGCCATGTCCATCGCCTGCAACCCCGAACTTTTGATTGCCGATGAACCTGGAACAGCCCTTGATGTTATTGTGCAGGCTCAGGTCCTTAAACTCTTAAGAGACTTGAAGCAGAAACTGAATTTATCAATGATTTTGATAACGCATGATCTATCGATTATTGCCGAGACTTGTGACACAACTGCGATAATGTACGCCGGGAAAGTTGCGGAATATGGAGACATTCTGACTGTTTTCAAGGAACCCCTGCATCCTTACACGCAGGGTCTGCTGGGTGTTTTCCCAAGCATTAGAGCTCCGAAGAGGCGCATGACGTCTATACCAGGATCTCCGCCAGATCTGCTGAACCCGCCTTCCGGTTGCAAGTTCCATCCAAGATGTCCATACAGGATGGATGTTTGTGACAAGAAGGAGCCTGAAATGAAAGCCGTATCCAAGCAGAAACATTCTGTGGCTTGTTATTTGGTTCAATAGGATGTGAAAATGAAGATGCAAGACAGTTTGGTCGTTGCCGAGAATCTCACCAAATGGTTTCCTGTGTCGATGGGTTTCTTTTCAACGGTGTTCGCTAGGAAACAGCTTTTTGTTCGTGCGGTGGATGAAGTTAGCTTTGACATTAAGAAAGGAGAAATATTCGGACTTGTTGGCGAGAGTGGCAGCGGAAAAACAACTACGGGAAGATTAGTTCTGAGGTTAATTGATGCAACGAAGGGAAAAATAAGCTTCAAAGGAGAGGACATCACATCTTTGCCAGAGTCGAAGCTGAAGCCGTTGCGCCGTAAGATGCAGATAATATTCCAGGACCCGTATGAATCTTTGAATCCGCGAATGACGATCAGTGACATTCTCTCTGAGCCTCTTACGGTTCAGGGAGTTGCCAGTGCCTCAGAAATTGAGAGTAAGGTGAGGACTGTGCTCAGTGATGTGGAGTTGGTGCCCCCGGATGAATTTCTTTTCAGGTATCCTCATGAGTTGAGTGGGGGGCAAAGGCAGAGAGTTGCGACTGCTCGGGCGTTCACTTTGAGTCCCGAGTTTGTGGTGGCTGATGAGCCAGTGTCGATGTTGGATGTTTCGATCAGGGGAGAAATTCTTAACTTGATGACCCATTTGGTCGAGAAGTATGGTGCTTCGTTTTTGTACATTACTCACGACTTGGCGGTGACTCGTCACATGTGTGACCGAATAGCTGTGATGTACCTTGGCAAGATGATGGAGAAAGGCGTGTCTGAGAAAATCGTTTACGAGCCTCTGCATCCTTACACTAGGGCTCTTATCGCCGCGGTTCCTGAGCCCGATCCAACTCTGAAGCGTAGCGAAGTTGTCATAAAAGGCGAGATTCCAAGTCCTGTGAACCCTCCGCCGGGTTGCAGATTCCACACGAGATGTCCAATAGCTGAAGATCTTTGTAGAAAGAAGGAGCCTCCTTTGCAGGACCATGGTGATGGACATCTTGCGGCTTGTCATCTGATTGGCACGTCTAGCTGGAAGAAGTTCATTCCGTTGCATTGACGAGAATGGTTATTCGGCAGTGCTCCCAAGCTTCTCTGCCACCGAAGAATCCGTAACGTTTCGTTTAGGGCGTGCAATGGTCAGAATGGCGTTTGTGTTTGGTTCTTAGTAATTCTGTTTGCGTTTTCTCACTTTGACAAAGAACACGGCTGCACCAGATATGATCAGTATCGATGAGACTATAAACGCGTTGATGTAGGCAGTGCGAGCTGAAGCACCTAAGACTGAAGTCTGAACGTCGGCGATAGGTCCGCCTATAATCAAGCCTGCTGGTCCCCAACTTAGAGCAATGACAGCGTTGTACCTGCTGAGCAGTCTTCCGCGCTTTTGCTCTGGGATTATGTCCCCTGCCAAGGCGAAGCCAGCGGTCTGCAGAGTCATGAATGCGACCCCGTTTATGCCATATACAACCGACATTGAAGCCACGTTTGGGGCTAGCCCGTAGAAGAGCGGTGTTGCAGCTGCGAGTATTAAGCCTGCCAGTATGACGGATGTTCTGCCCATTTTGTCGGCTAGCGTGCCGGCTGCGATGCTTGCGGTCATTCCTCCGAGTGTCCATGCTGAGAGGATGAGGCTTATTTCCAGGTCGGTTGCGTTTAGGCCGTTGTTCAGTTTCAGGAATAGTAGGAAGATTTGACCTGTGGAGGCGACGCCCAGGACTACTATGGTCAATGCTGCCAGGAACCATGAGAACGTTTTTTCGTTTTCAGGGAAGGGCTCAGTGCTTGGTTTTCGATTGTGGTCTGGCTGTTTCTCTAGAGATGTTCTGGAAGTTAAGGTGTTTGAGGGTTTGATGGTTTTTGACACTAGCCACATTAGGATGGCGCCTGTTAGCAGCATAATGCTTACTACGTAGAAGATTGTGCCCTGTTTGAAGCCTAATCCATCAGCGTAGAGAAAGCCTGCGAACATTGTGCCTGTCATGCGTCCGATAGACATTATGAAGTTTATCGTGCCGACGAAGCCGCCTCTGGTTTCCGAGGTTGTGATGTCTGTGAGGAGTGCTGCCCAGCCTACGTCTGACATTGACCAGAAGAATTCGAGTATGGCTAGTCCGATGATGAGGGCGATTCCAGCTGCTGCGTCTGCGCCTGCGTCTATGTAGAGTTTGTGGGTGAAGAAGACAATGATGTATGCCAAGCCTGCTGTGATTTCGCCTGCTACTATCAATTGTGCTCTGAGTCTGTACCGGTCTGAGATTCTGCCCCAGAGTAGGTTTTGTCCTAATGTAGACATCAGCATGGTTAACGTGCCTAGGGTAGCAGTGCTTGTTACGTTGCCTAGGAGTGAGAATAGGTAGATGTACATGAAGGAGTAGAAGACTCCGCGTCTCATCATGGTCAGGAACTGAAATGACCATAAGCCGAATAGTGTTGGCTTGGTGATGTCTGTGTTTTTCATTTTTTTCAGCCGTTTAGTGAATTAAACAGAGAATGATTGTGGGCTTAATGTAAATGTTGTGTGCTGCTCTAGGGTTAGTACGAATCTGGAAATTTTTTTTCAGCGTGAAAGTTCTACTTTTCAGCTGGCGTTCTGGGCGCTGTTCATGGTTCTGAACGTATTTTTATCTCTGTTTTCGCTGTTTTAGCGTGAAGTTCTATGTTGGTATGCGTGACGTTTAATGTTGCTATGGGTGGCAATTGCGTATGTTGAGCGAGCTCTGCGGGAAGAGAAATCTCAAAAGAAGAAGGCGTTAATTCCCTTATACCTTCTTCTACCAGTGTTGTGACTGCGCGATGAAGTTGCCTTGCGCTATGGTTCATCATCATCACATGAGTCTGGCAGAAGCTGTGTGGACATCGTCGTCAGACTGTTTCCGGTGATGACATCATCTGGAATGTTGTGGCTGCGGGCTTGTTGGAACAGTTGTCGTTGAACATGCAAACGCAGTCTGTTCGTTTGTTGCTCTGGAATTTCATGAGTCGTTAACTTTCGCTTAGAAACCGTAGTATTATCGAGCTGGTTTAGGTTTAGAAGTGGTGGTCTGCGACCGTGTGTTACTGGACTATCATTTCTCTGATGTTGTGGGCTGCTTGGTTGTATGCTTGGTGATGCTCAACTGCTCTTCGTGCCACCAACAAGTCTGTGGTTTGTTGTTCGGGTTTGTTTTGGTCTCTTGTGTGTTCTTATGGCTCTGTTTGGCTGGTGCGGTGTGGCGGGTTTGTCACGTTTTTTCGCCTTGAGTCATGGCTGCGAGTGTACGGGCTGATTGTGTTTGGGTGGCTACAGGCACTGTGGGCTCGCGGCGAGGTAAGTGTTAAAAGTGTTTGGGCTGAGTGAGATCAGCGGTGGGTGGTCTGGTCGGATGCAAGTTAAGAGGGTTGGATCAGGTGATTTGGCGTCGACTTATTGTTGCATGAAGGAGACGCCGCTTGGTGTTAATTGGGCTGATTATGTGCCGAAGTCGAAGGAATGGTTTGGGGCAAACTTAGGCAAGCATATTGATGGCTATCATTTGCTCGATGATGACAATGTTGTCGGGTTTATTTATTGGGCGTCGTCGGAGAACGCGCTGGTGGCTTATGAGACTGAGCCGAAGGTTGCTTGCATTTACTGCACAGAGGTGCTGCGCAACTATCTGCATAAGGGTCATGGACGATTGATGTTTGACTTTATGAAGAGCGATTTGAAGGGGCAGGGTTTTAAGGGCATACTGGTTGATGCTAGCGATTTCAAGGAGTGGATGCACTATGAACTGTTTCTCAAGCAGGGGTTCAGGGTTATTAGAGAGCATGCGCCTTTCAAGCTCATGTATTTTCCCCTCATGAAAGAAAGCGTCGATGTTAAATTGATTGATTTGAGTTACCAGCCTTCTAAGGACAAGGTTGAGGTCACGCTGTTCAGCAACTTTGCCTGTCCTGTTGGTCCCAGCATGTACAACCTTGTCAAGAAGGTCGCGTTAGGCTTTGGTGATCAGGTTAAGTTGGTTGAGTTGTCGGGAACGTTTGATTCTATTAGGAAGTATGGGACGTCTGATCCTCTCATTAACGGTAAGATCAAGCTGCTCGGTCCTGCTTCTGAGGAAGCGATTAGAAAGGCTATTCAAGAGGAAGCCGATCGGTTCAAGCCTTCAATGTAACTGCGTCGTTGATGGGTGAGCCTGATGAAAGCTTTTGTTTCCGTTGACCTGGAAGGCATGCCTTACATAGTGATTCCAGGGCACCTGCACTTGAAAGGAGCGCTGTACGAAGAAGCGAGGAAAATCGCTACAAAAGTCACCTTGACCGTGGCTGATGAGCTGAGCAAGAACGGTTTCGAAAAGGTTGTCATCGCTGACGGTCATGGACCCATGGTTAACTTACTCGTTGACGACTTGCCCGAGTATGTAGAAATCGTAAGAGGCTTTCCCCGACCACTGAGTCAAGTTGCTGGCGTCGAAGGCTGCGATGTTGCAGTCTTCCTTGGATACCATGCCAAGTTTGGCACGGCAAAGTCCACGTTTGACCACACCTACAGTGGCGCCTCTATCAACAAGCTCGAGTTGAACGGGGTTGAGGCAAGCGAGTTTCTCCTGAACTCGTATGTGGCTGGAGAAATGAGTGTGCCGGTCATAATGGTCGCAGGCGAAGCTAAGCTGATAAAAGACGATGTCGAACGACATGCGCCATGGATAGAAACGGTAACCCTTAAACATTCATTGAGCAGGATTTCAGCCAGAAGCTCCAGCATGAAAGTCATAGAGAAGGAACTGCGAGAAGCAACCAGAAAAGCTGTAGCTAAGCGCAAGAGTGGCAAAACAAAAACGTTAGTTGCCAAGACACCCGTAACAACGCGCGTAACGTTTCTCACAAGTTTCTTCGCCGACCTCGCTGAACTGCTGCCCATTATTAAGAGGATCGATGCGCTAAGAGTCGAATACACCTCCCAAAGCATGGTAGAAGCCTACAAAATGTTTGAACTTCTGGCTATAGCAACATCTAACTCGGTTGCCATGTTAGAGACTTTAAGATGAAAAGGACGGCAGCAGCCCTTCACCACAGCAGACGCGCCTCTTCGAGTCTGCACCGCGTCTGATATGCTGCACACTAAGATTTTGTATCGCTTAAATACTGGTTGTTGTGCTTTATGGATAGACGCGAGGTTGAACTAACAGCATGGGTTCGAAGACTACCGGCGAGTTCGCGGCGCGCAAACTTGTGGAGCGAAGAAAGCAGTTCCGTTGGAGCGACATGTATTACAAGCGTCGCATGCTCAGACTTGATGTTAAATCTGATCCTTTAACTGGCTCGCCGATGGGACGTGGCATAGTCTTGGAGAAGGTGGGCGTTGAAAGCAAGCAGCCCAACAGTGCCATAAGAAAATGCGTACGCACCCAACTCATCAAGAACGGCAGGGTTATCACCGCATTTTTGCCAGGAGATGGCGCCCTAAACGTGGTCGACGAACACGACGAAGTAATCCTAGAGGGAATCGGCGGTTCACGTGGAAGAAGCATGGGTGACATCCCAGGCGTACGATGGAGAGTTGTAACAATCAACGGCGTGTCCCTCAAACAGCTGGTGCTGGGCAAAAAAGAGAAGCCCATGCGCTAAGAACGAGAGTGGGACAACATGAGCAGGCAAGTGGTTGAAGAAACCAAGCTTTTCGGAAAATGGTCTTTCGGCGGCATCGAAGTTCAAGACTTGGGCTTGAAACGTTACATTTCGCTTCACCCGGTCTTCACGCCTCACAGCATGGGCAGACATGAACACGGCCGATTTCGCAAAGCCGAGGTTAACATAGTTGAACGCTTGGTCAACAACCTCATGAGGCCAGGTCGAGCGGCTGGAAAGAAGGAAAGAGTCGTAAACGTGGTCAGAAACGCATTTGAAATAATCAATCTGCGCACTGGGCAAAATCCTGTTGCAGTCTTGGTTAAGGCCGTTGAGAACAGTGCGCCGTGCGAGGACACAACACGCCTGAGTTATGGTGGCATAGTCTACCACATGGCTGTTGATGTGGCGCCTCAACGACGAGTGGATGTAGCTCTACGCCTGTTGACAGAGGGAGCCCGAAAGTCTTCACTGAACAACCCCCGCACGCTGGAAGAATGCCTAGCGGAAGAACTTGTGTTAGCGGCTAGCAAAGATGTCAAAAGCTATGCCGTATCCAAACGCAACGAGATCGAGAGAATAGCTCGCTCATCACGCTGACTGATTTCATTGTCTACTTCGCATGTAGTTCGACTACATCTTTGTCTTCCAGGAAAAAGGACGGTCCGACTCTCTGTGGACTGAATGAGAGCCGTTTTGCCCAAACTCGAGCGTATGCGAACCGCTCGATAAAATCGCTGTGTATCTGCCTTGCAAGATCGGCAACTGACGATCCACGTTTTAGGATAAACGGGTTACTCGACGGTTCTCTATCCTTCGGCTCTTTAGTGTAAATTCTGACGATGGCGAGGGCGCTAAAGATTCCAGCGCCGAGTTTTTCCAGTCCAGTCTTCGTCTGACAGGAAATAGGTACAATGGGCAGTTGATCACCCACAAAATTCTTCAATTGCTGAAAAGCCCTCTCTGCTTCAGGTGCATCTGTCTTGTTGGCCACAACAATGGTTGGTCGGTATATTGTGCTTTCGAATATTGCGTCTTCCACATCGTCAAGTGCGGCTTCGCCGAAAATCTTGATTGTTGCGTCCAAAATACGGTAGCCTTTGACCAAGTCTTCAATGTCTCGAAGGTTGCAGTCGAGCAGTTTGCCAAACACTATGATGCGGAGTCCGACGCCAACATGCTTGCGTTCAATTTCAACTCTTGCCCTAGGTTTCTGAGTTAAGATTCGAGCTTTCTCCAGCTCTTTCAAGATCACAGACAGTTGTTGGTGCGCGTTTTCGCTTAGATCAACCATCAATATGAGTCCATCTGCGTTTCTCGCCAGTCCCAGCGTTTGCATTCCCCCTGAGCTCCCTTCAGCTGCATCCTCAACGAGTGCTGGTGCCTCAACTAACTGAAATTGAAGGTCTTCAAACTGCAGCATTCCTGGCACGGGCTCACGCGTGGTGTAAGGGTAATCGGAAACCTCAGTTTTGGCGTTCGTCACAGAAGTCAAGAGGCTACTTCTGCCCACTTTCGTTGGTCCTAAGATAATGATTTGAGCAGCGCCTTCTTTCTCAAAAAAGAATCTGGGTCCGCCTCTTCCAGCTCTGCGACGCCTCTTCTCCTCTAGTTCTTTACGCAGAGTTGAAATCTGACGTTTAACTTGCGCCCGAAGCTTCTCTGTGCCCTTGTGTTTCGGAATTAAGCTCAGGAACTCTTCTAGTTTCTCAAGTTTTTCCTGCGGCGTCCGCGCTAATGAAGCCTCATTCCATTTTTTCTTGGCAATAACAGGCAGATTTGTCGGCATTACTGCAACCCTGTCGGTTCTTCGATTTCTTACTTCAGTGATTACGCTAATATCTGTTTTTCAAGAAGCAGGCTTATGATCTGGCATGAATGTCGGTTTCATCTGTCAGGTTTATCCAAAGCCGTCTAGCAGAGCCTTCACGTTTCTGCCTAAAACGGCATGGCTATAGCCTCCCTCTAAAGCAGCGAATCTTCTGCCATTGCATTTGTCTACCGCACATTCTTTGAGCGTCTTTCCAATAGTGCGATAGTTTTCGGTTCTGAGCAATCCACCCCAGTCTTGTTCATGACGGTCGAAGCCCGCAGAAACCGCCAGAACGTCAAAAGGTTTGTCTAGAGTGGACACAAATCGACTCAACTCATTAACAAAAGCTTCGCGGCTACCAGCTTCAGGATGAAAATACGTCACCTGCGGCGAAGAAGAGAAAATGTTGGCAGTGCCATCACCATAGTGCAAGTCAATATCGACGATAACAACCCTGTTGACCTCGCCCTTGGATCGCAGTTTCTCTACAGCTATGGCTACATTGTTGAAATAACAGAAGCCCCAACTGGAACTACGGCTAGCATGGTGTCCAGGCGGACGAATCAACGCGAAAGCCGGCTCGCCTTGCATCGTCAGTTCAGAAGCCTTTACTGCGCCTCCAACAGCTAAGAGCGCTATCTCGTAGACCAGGCGATGAGCTTTCACATTGTCAACATGCTCTTGATTGTGAACAAGCAGCACATCCTGCTCGCTTGCTAGCTCGGGTTCAACGAAGTCAAAATGCGTCTTCAATTGGTCTAATATGCTCTCAATACGACTTGGAGCAGACGCTGGATCGGAAGAATAAACTTCACGGTAACGATCATGATAGACGACTTTCAACGAAGACGGCGCCTTCGGGGTCTACGATCTACCTTTGCTCTGCATATTCTAAGAGCTGACTCTGTCTAGGCTCCGCAGCTTTCTCTGCACTTTCTACTTTTGCTGATGTCGAGTTGTTTCCTGATTCTTTTTGCTCTTGAGGCGGTGCCTTTTCTGAAGTCTCTTCTTGAGTTTTACTTTCATCCTCAGCTTCTTTTGTAGCGGTTTTGTTGTTGGTGGATGGCATGGATGTTTCTATTCTTGGCAGTATTCTCATGTAATCAGCCCAAGCTTCGAAGTATCCTCGGTCGTATTCATCGTGAAGACGGTTTTCGGTGTGGCTGAAGAACTCTTTTCGATGGTTTTTCAGTTGCTTCTTGTTATTCAGGTCTACCGTAGATAGAAACGCGTACCTGTCGGTGTTCTTCATTGTCAAGAGCATGCCGTACAATGCTTGGAAATAGCCTCTGTTGCGGTCGCTGACATGCATTTTCTGCTTTATGCGTTCGAGAATGCGTTCAGCTTCGGCAAACTGTCTAGAGGTTATTAATTGAAAGAACCGTGTGGAATAGACTTTCGGAACTGGTTTGGTCAACTTAGCGTCTTCCCTGCTGATCGTCTTCAGATACGTCTTCAACCCCATTCTCGGTTATCTTGAAAACTCTTTCGCCCTCGGGCAAGTAAGGGCTCGAAACTAGGCGAGCAATTCGGAGTGGTCCACGCGACGACTTGCGCAAATACACGCGTGTGTGACTTGTGTGAGCCACGATGTGTCCACCTACTGGGTGAACTGCATCGCCGAAGAAAACGTCGGGTTTAGCCATAACCTGATTGGTCACGACAGCGACTGCGTTGAAGGCGCGAGCTAAGCGTATCAGTCTGTGCATGTGCTTGTTTAGTTTCTGTTGCCTTTCAGCCAACATTTCTCTGCCTAGGTACTCGCTGCGGAAGTGGGCGGTTAAGGAGTCTATGACTATGAGACGTATGTTGTTTTCCTTCACAACCTTGTCTGCATTCTCCAGAAGGAACATCTGGTGATC
>Ga0315314_1000626_pt1 | contig 36867 bp, 53 predicted proteins | sample TDP9_MG_FD_203631 | JGI IMG/M metagenome (GOLD analysis project Ga0315314, IMG submission 203631) | Freshwater sediment microbial communities from Lake Towuti, South Sulawesi, Indonesia - TDP9 | ecosystem: Environmental > Aquatic > Freshwater > Lake > Sediment | place: Indonesia: South Sulawesi... | reverse complement strand
GACGGAAGTGAAACAGAGTGGAAGGCGGCCTAACTTCGGATAAGATTCGATGCCTTCGATTCTCTTTGCCCTACGGGGGGTTGGTCAAGCGCATACCTGTCCCCCCGTGGGCCGCCCACAAAGCGAGAAGGGACAGTCCACTGGTAATACCGACCTTACCACAAACGAGTATGGTAAGTCTTGGACAATTTCCTGTGCAAAAGCCAGGGGGCCATGCACATATTTAGCAGGGACATATTTAAGATCGAAGAGAGAGACCTAAGCAGGGAAAGGTAGAAAGCGACTGGACTGTCCCTAACAGTTAAGTTTTAACTGGCCTTCCTATCATAGCTTGCGCGTTCTCCGACAACGTGGCCTTAGTTATCCTGTTTAGTTTCTGGTCCATCTTGACGAGGTCTTTAGTATTGGTCCCAGCGAAGATCGCGCTGGCAGAGCAGGCGAGAGAATACACCTGATTCTCGCCAGATTCCAGGGTTGCTGTTTTTTCTATCGAGAAGTCGCGCATGCTCATGCCGATCACCCTTCCAGGGCTGGTATAGAGGCCTGCGTAGAGGACGTCCCCGAGGAGCTCGTAACCATAAACGGATCCCAGGATCCGTGGTGAGTTGTATCCCGTATCTAAGATGATGCCTTCGATCTGCGAGAAGGTCACGGGATCCAAAATCGCTATCCTGCCGGGAGAGATACTGCAGAGGACATAGAGGTATTTTCCGTCGTAACCGATGTCCCTGTTTGAACCGTATCCGGTGTTCAGGGTCAGGGTGTCTATCTCAGTCATTTCGGCTGGGTCGTACCTACGTACTACACCGGGCGAATCGATCGTAGACGCAACGTATAGGTAGGTCCCGTCGTGGGCGAAGGCGTAGGGGGTGACCCCTGATTGATTCAATTGACCTTCCAAAGACAATGTGACGGGGTCGAATTTGTAGATCCTGGAAATAGCGCTCGACACGACGGAGTATAGGTAGCCGTCTGGGCCAAGTATCGGCCCTCGCGTCTGGGCCTCACCAACGGCTACGGACCACTTATTCACGTAGGAGAGGTCGTCGGCGGCGATCTTCGCGAGGTAGTTTACGAATCCCACACCACTCTGTGCAACCAAGTATATGTATTCGCCGTCCGTGATCAGGCCATCCGTTTGGACGTATACTTCGGAACCAGATCCAAGTGCAGACTGAAGGTCCAGCGTCGCGAGGACAGAAAGGTCGTCTGGGTCGATCTTGTATAAGTCAGCCCTAGCAGCGAAGATGTCGGTGAAGGAGTAGGGTAGCCCAGATGGGGCGGCGCTGACCCAACCTATGCCGTCGCCTATTCCCATTTCAGAAGCCGTATCTCCTAAACTATGGATGGGCACTCAGATAGACTAAAAGGCCCAGCCTTGTACCTCCACTTCAGCGTCCCGTCCGGGTTTAGCGCGTAGAAGTATGTATCCCATCCTCCGAAGTAGACTGTCCCGTCGGGGGCTATGGCGGGTGAGGAGAGTATGTATTGCCCAGTCTGGTACCTCCACTTCAGCGTCCCGTCCGGGTTTAGCGCGTAGAAGTATCTATCGGTTCCGTCGTAGGCGCAACCTCCGAAGTAGATGGTTCCGTCGCTGGCTATGGCCGGGGAGGACCATACTACATCCCCCGCCGGGTACCTCCACTTCAGCGTCCCGTCCGGGTTTAGCGCGTTGAGATATCCATCGCCAGTGCCGGGATAGCCGCTTCCGAAGTAGATGGTTCCGTCGCTGGCTATGGCCGGGGAGGAGTCTATTGGTCTAGTATTTGGGATTGAGTACTGCCATTTGAGTGTCCCATCCGGATTCAAGGCGTAAAGTATGCCCTCTAAGCCTCCGAAGTAGACTGTCCCGTCGGGGGCTATGGCGGGTGAGGATGACCATGCGTAGCTCGGGTAGCTCCACTTCAGCGTCCCGTCCGGGTTTAGCGCGTTGAAGGTATCCGATGTCCCGAAGTAGACTGTCCCGTCGGGGGCTATGGCGGGTGAGGAGAGTATTTGAAACCCATCTGTGTACCTCCACTTCAGCGTCCCGTCCGGGTTTAGCGCGTAGAAGTATCTATCGTAGCCTCCGAAGTAGACTGTCCCGTCGGGGGCTATGGCGGGGCAGGAATATACCCAGTTCCCAGTCTTGTACCTCCACTTCAGCGTCCCGTCCGGGTTTAGCGCGTAGAAGTATGTGTCGCGGCTTCCGAAGTAGATGGTTCCGTCGCTGGCTATGGATACTAACCCGACAGCATTCCCAGTCTTGTACCTCCACTTCAGCGTCCCGTCCGGGTTTAGCGCGTAGAAGTATGTGTCGGTGTTACCAACATAGATTACGTTGTGTGCCTCTGCACGTGCGGTGTGCATTATATTTTGTTGGAACATCGGCCACGTTCCCACCACCCTCCCGCCAGCGAAGGCAATCCCGTCGCCTATCCCCATCCTAGCGCCTCCTATCTATGGAGGTACTTCGATACCTGTTGCCTTGGCCACTAAGTTGCAGGCCGCGGAGCTCTTAACCATCAGCTTCGTACCCTTTGGCCCCTTCTCGTTGCACCCCACAAAGTTCTTCACGACGGTCCCGTTAGCCGGCAGGTAGTAACCCGCCATCTGCGTAGTCCCCCAGAATAGCTGTACCTTGGCCGCAGCGTCCACGCTTATCTCCAGGCTCTTTACCTGTGCACACATGGAGGACTCCGGGGCCCACAGCTCCTTTGGGGAATCTGCAGCTATGGCATCGTCGTAGATATGGACGCCGTCGGTGGTTATTGCCTTCTCCTCGAGGTTGACGGTCACTATCGGAGCCCCCACCTCAGGTGGCGTTGGAATCGTTGGCGGACTTGGAATCGTAATGCCCTTTATCGCATCCTCTATCCTACTGAGCAGCCTGACTATGACTGCGAGCATCTTGCTAGTTGGCTGCGTGGGCTCTTCAGGTTCCGTTCCCAATGGACCCACCTCAAAGCGGCTTATCCGTTACCCTCATGACCTGTTGCTCAGTCCCCGGCGCTCCCTCGTAGACTATCAGCTCGGATCCCTTGGCTAATAGTTTGGATGCCCCCCAGACCCCCAGTATCCCCGATCCCAGGCCCGTCAGGAAAAGGACGACATACCACTTCTTCTCGGCCATATTCTACCGAGATTTAATAGGCCAAAGCAATTATAAGAGTTTGTGTAGGGTAGGCCGATGGCCTGGGAGAAAAGGAAGGGGCCGTTCCTAGTCATAGGGATGCTCCACAAGGAGATCTGCGACACGAACATGATCTACTCGGCCCTCAGCCTGGAGAGGCCCGGCTGGAACACCCTCGTCCTCTTCGAGTCCGGCAGGCCCTACGATGTGGCCAGGAACAACATCGCAACTAGGACGCTCGACGTCGGGGCCGAGTGGTGCTTCTATTGGGATTCGGACCTAGTGATACCGCCAAACACCCTGACCAGGCTGACGTCGCACGACCTGCCGATAGTCGGAGGCCTTTACGACAGGAGGCACCCTGAGATATGGCCCGAGATCTTCAGGGACTCAGGAGGGGGCGTGCTGGACCCGATACCGAGGTCCCAGATACCCGATCCCTCTACGCTGGTCAACGGCATCATGGAGGTCGACGGGATAGGCGCTGGATGCCTCCTAGTCCACAGGAGGGTCTTCGAGTTGCTTAAGGAGGAGGTCCCGCTCAGGACGTTCAGCGTTCGCGGCCCTCCGCCCGGGGAGATAAAGTTCTACGAGTTCTTCAGGTGGGGCGTAGGTCGCGAGTCCGAGGGGCCGAGCTACTCAGAGGACCTGACCTTCTCAGTTCTCGCGCGGAAGCACGGCTTCAAGATCTTCTGCGACACCTTCGTAAAACCCCTGCACCTGGCCCCGATGGCCATAAAGGACGGGAAGGTGACGTGGACGCCCCTAGAAGGTGGTGGGACTTAGCCCGTTCTCCGCGTGGCCCTAGATGGGCCCCTCGAAGACCTTCAATACGTGGCGGAGTCTGAGCCTGAGATAAAGTTTTAAGTTCTTGGGGGCCTTGAGAATCAAATGTCGAGTAAGCAAGGGCCCCTGCTCCAGGAGAGGTTCAGATACGAGCACAGGGATAGGAGGGGGAGGCTCGTCTCGAGGAGCAGTATAGGCCCGGCGGAGTTTCTGCTCAGGAAGTTGCTGAGGTGGATCCAAGATGCCCTCTAGCCAACTTGAGCTCCAGCCGCATACATCTCCCGCTAAATTTACGATATTCAGGGACGTCATCCTCCGCCACGAGGTCAGGGATCCCGAGGGGAACCTTAAGTGCAGGGGCGAGAAGCACCTAGATCTTGTCCCAAACGCTGGACTCGATTGGATAAGCAGCCAGATGGCGGGTCAGACTTGCGGTAAGGGCGTAGTGATAGCAGTCGGCACGGGCTCGACCACGCCCACTATGGGGGACCTAACTCTAGGCGGAGAGATAGCTGGCTCGGGCCTCAACAGGACCACCGGATCCACCAGCGGAGTTGGTGCGCTTGCCGGCAAGGCGCCATCTGGGCAGACGAATCAGACCACGGGCGGCTTCTACGTATGGAAAACCTTCACGTCCAGCGGGACGGTTACGGTTAACGAGGCGGGGGTTAGCCCCTCGATGACCTTCAACGCTGGCGTAATAGCGAGGGACCTCCTCAGCCCGGTTGCAAGCATGGGAGCAGGGGATACTCTAAAGACCGAGTTCCAGTTCATACTTTGATCCGCTCATGAATTCCGCGACAAGTTACGAGTACCCAAAGCCACCTAACTGCAACAGCATCATCCTGGCGGTAAAGCTCTTAGGTCTCTTCAACCTGAATCCCACCAGCCCAGACTGGTACCAGGGGATATCGGGAAGGGATGGCAGGCTTCGCATCCACAGCAGGCGTCAGCTCAAGCCGGAAGAGAAACGTAAGCTGGATGCCTTTATGGCGGACCCAGCTTCTGGTATTTATCCAGAAAAGCCCGAAGGCACCGTTTTCATAATAGAGGATCTCGTCGACGCCTGGAAGAAGATAGAGAATGAGGTTGGGGTGAAGATAAGGTGGATATTTGCTAACGTGCCTGATCACACGAAGCTGGAGGTCTGGTTCGATCGAGAACTATCGCCTGCCGAGAAGAAGAAGTTCTTGAGCGCTTACTCCGCCCTGGCCTCCGAGAAGAGATAGTTTGCCAACGGTAGAGTACCACGTAGTCCTTCAATCCGTTTACTATTGGTATACTAATAATACTTCATGGTGGGCAGATACTGACGGCAGAGTATGTGCCCTCATAGACACAAGCAAGTTCGTCAACCCCAAGTTCTACTTTGAGGTTGTCATCAGGATAGATACAGCAGCAGGAACTGCATACGCCCGATTGCTCGACATGGGAACCTCGGACGTGGTCCAGGGAGGCACAGAGGTTTCTGGAAGTGTCATATCGACTCAAAGCACTACTTTCATCAGGCTACGAAGTGGTGAGCTAGCCCTGACGAGCGGAAACAGGTACAGGATCGAAATCAAGTCGTCAGGCGCCGCATACGGCGTGCTTCTCGATGCCGCCAAGATAATCGTTGAGGACGACATCTCCGGTGGGTGGACCAAGGGCGAGGAATCCGTGAGCCACACCTCTAACACCTGGTACACCCCTACTACGGGAGATGTTTGGGATACTGTCATGGACCCTGAGATCTACAAGCACGAGACCTCGCCCCGCGATGGAACCCTAGCAACGTACTTCGAGGCGTGCCTGGCGTGCAGTAAGGCGAACACAACTGTCAGGGCGAGGCTCATAGAGCACTCCAATCCGGACCTCAGTGATACTGGCACTGTCGTGACCGGCTCTCAGGTAAATGTGACCCCAGCTAGCGCAGACATCCCCGTGAGGGCGAGGAGCGGAGCCATAACCCTGCAGGATGGCAAGTACTACGCCGTCCAGATAACCTGCGCCACTGCCAACAAGACTGTTACTGTTACGGGCAACGTCATCATAATCCAGCAGAGCGGCACGATTACCAAGACCCAGCTCCACAGGAGGGTTGCCTTCTGGCAAGACGGGACGAGCTCGACGGAATATGAGCCCAGATGGAAATATACCTACTTGGACAGATCAAAGCTACCTCCAATAGCTACCTTCTACTTCGAAACGAGCGCCTTGGTCTCCTCCGGCGGGCAGGGTGACGCAAGGCTCTACAACAAAGACGACGGGACTGGCGTATCGGGATCAGCCATAGACGAGACTTCCACTACTTGCTACTTTCGCAGGAGTGGAAGCATCTCCCTGACAGACCTAAAGCAGTACGACGCGCAGATAAGGACGCACAACGCCTCCTATACCTATACCTGTAGCGCAGCCTACCTGGTAATAAACGCCCAGCTCGCGGTCGCGGTCTACAAGCTCGTCGAAAACCTTTCCATCCTCAGGGACTCCCTCTCTAGGAGGGCGATTGCGCGCAGGACGTTCTCCGAGGACCTCTCCGCTTTACGACATGTCTTCTCCCAATTGTACACGGAGCTCATTTTTGACTACAAATTCATACAAAACCTCTCCGCCATAACCGACGTCTTCAGCTTCTCCCCTAGGAGGTGGTTTGGCACCTTCAGGGAGAACCTCTCAGCAATGACCGATATCTTCTCCTTGTCAATGCTGCATGCGAACTTCCCCTACAAATTCACCCAGAGCCTCCACATTTTTGCGCGCCATTCCAGGGTTGTAGCCTACGATAGAAGAATATCGGCCGCGGGCATGAAGGAGGTCTCCGAGAAGACCACCTCGCTGATAAGGGCCAACAGCAGGGTCGGCATCTTCTACGCCGCGCAGAAGTGCATCCGAAAGCTGGGCGACGGCTCCCTGATGGCCGTCGTCGAGGACAGGGGCAACTACTACGGCTACCTTATGAGGTCCGAAGATGGGGGGAAGACCTGGAGCGAGGTGGCGAACACCGGTGAGACGATGGGAGTCGATTGCAACTATGAGGCGGATGTGGATGGGAGCGGCAACGTCTACGTGGTCTGGAGCACTGCCGCTGGAGCCTATGTCTATCTGATTAAGTTCACCAGGAGCGGCAGCACCTGGTCAAGGGGCTCCAGGGAGACCGTCGCAGGTAGCGATAGTGTATGGCCCAACAAGAGAGGCGGACCGGTGGACATCTGGGTGGCCCCAAACGGGGTCGCCTTCGTGGCCTATCAGAACTACTACGATGCCGCTGCCGGCATCCGAAGGAGGAATGCCGACGGTACATACGAGACTGCCGTCAAGGTATATGATGGGGGATCTAACGTAGATGCGGTCGTAAGGATATGCGGATATAGAGCCAACGATGGGACGAATAGGATCGTCCTCTCCGTTCGTACTGGTTCGGGGGCTGCAACTGCGTATTACAGCACTAACATGGGTGTGAATTGGAATTTAATAGGTGCCCTGGGCGTCGAGCCTGAAACATGCGCGATGGGCAGCGGATACAAGGAGGCCTTCGTCTACATCAGCGCAGGCAATGTCATGATAAAGGTCAAGGACAGCCCATACACCACATACACTGTAGACGATAGCGGCCAATGCAACCATTCCTCATGCAGTGTCTACGGGAACACCATCAGGGTAACTTACAGGTACAACGGTTTAAATTCTAACGGGGACATAGCATACAAGGTCAGCACGGATTTCGGGCAGACCTGGGGCGAGAGGGTGGTCCTGACCAACGATGCCACCGTCGACGACTGGCCGGTCCTGGACTACGACGGAGACGCCATCAACATTGCCTGGGAGAGGGGAAACGACGTCTACTGTTTATCGATCTATACCCTAGTGCAGGCGGGAATGATTTACGTCCAAGACACGCACAGGAGGGCGATGGCGATGTCGCGTCGCTTAAAACAGGACCTCTCCGGGATAAGTCATGTCTTCTCGTCTGCGTTCCCCTTGAAGGTCTGGAAGTTCGTGGAGGCCCTCATCATTCAGTCGATTTCCAGTCGAAGGACGAGCCATACCAGAAAGGCATCAGAGACAACCTTGGTCAGGGATGCCATTAAATTCGCCTACACGCCGTTCAGGGTCGCGGTCGCTGCCGAGTTCTACCTGAGAAAGGCTAAGAGGTTTGTCTTATCGAGGGTGAGGAAGCAGAGGGGAAAGGCTGAGTTCGACCTCACTTGAGCAGATGGATCCTCACGGAGGCGCTTTTGTCATCTTCCTCGCAGGCGAAGAAGAGTTCCCTGATCTTCGCCTCCGTTGTGTCTATGTCGAGCTTGTCCCCAGAGTTCAGCGGCGCCTTCCTGTACGGCTCTGTCTTGATATCGTTGAGCATGACGTATACGGGATCTGGCCCGTCGTTGAAGACCGTCGCCCTGAAGTAGGGCGGGACCGTCGTCCTAGGCTGCATCGGCACGGGTATCTTCCCGTGCGCCGTGACCTCCACCTCTTCCTTCAGGCCCTCGGGTATCTGAGCCTGCATTAGCTTCTTCAGGTCAGATATGCCCCTCGCTATATCGTCCAGGAGAACGGTATCTATTGGGGCCTTTACCCTCTTGAGCGTCTCCTCGTCATCGCTCATCTGCGTATCTCTCTATGTATCTCGAGCTCCACGAGCCTCCCCTCGTCGTCCCTTATGGTCCTCACGCGCTCCAGGTTGCTGAGTACCACGCTGCCCTCAGGCTTGCTCAAGACCAATCTTGTGGGGGCTGGGGAGGATCCCCCTATGGGCTTGGAAAGGAAGTAGGCCGCGATGGCAAGGAGCCCTCCAAAGCCCAAGCCCATCCCCAGTGCGATTATGGCAAGGCCCTTATCCAAAGCGGTTCGGGTACTGTTATATACAGATTATATTTAGGCTTTATTGGTAAAGTTGAAGCTCCTGATAATTTCACCTCTGAGCCAAATATTGCCTTCATCCGATGTCTACGCTCCCGTCGAGCAGCATTGTTTCGCCGTTGCCGATGAGTTGAAGAACAGGGGGCACGCCGTCACGGTAGTAGCCCTTCAGGGGAGCGCCCTGGGAGAGGGGATAGATGTGCTAGCACAGCAGGACGGCGACGAGGAGAAGGCCTACAACTCGTACAAGGAGAGGCTCAAGGACTTCGACTGCATCTTGGACTTCTCCACCCTGAAGTATCCCTACCTCTTCAAGCAGGAGACGTTCAAGGACCTCAAGCTGATCGGCTGCGTCCATCCATACCAGGGACAGGGCTACACGACCGCGCCCCCCGTGACGTTCCCCTGCTTCGTGGGCACTAGCGACGCGCACGCCCAATCCCTATCGCTCAAGTTCGGGGTTGCGGCCAGGTTCGTTCATTATTTCGCATCGCCCAACTCCACTGAACGACAGCGAGGAGATCGCATGCTCTTCCTCGGCAGGTTCATCAAGGAGAAGGGGCCTCAGGTGGCGATAGACCTGGCGCGCCAGACACGAATCGGCCTGGACATGATAGGCGAGGACGTAAACGTGCCGGATCAGAGGTTCCTCATCTTCCTTTTGCAGCGTTGCGACGGCAGGCTAGTCAGGTCCATGGGGAGGGTGAACGCCCAGGGCAAGGCCGAGATGATCTCAAAGGCCATGTGCCTCGTCTTGCCGTATCTATCCGACGACTTCGCCTACACCTGCATCCCGGCCATCGAGGCCATCTCACAAGGCGTTCCGGTGGTGGCCCTGAAGAGGGGGGCGATAGGCGAGTTCATCAAGGACGGCGTGAACGGATTCCTAGTTGATAGGATGGAGGACCTCGCGGATGCCGTCAAGAGGGTGGATGAATTGAATATGGCACCTCTGAGGGTCATGGAATCGGCGCAGAGTTTCACCTTACAGAGTTCGGTCGACAAATATCAAAGTCTGATAAAAGGCATAGTGGACGAGGGGCTGGAGTGGTAGTACCGGAAAGTCGATTTTCCCCTGGTCCCTCCGATCGGAGGACCCGCATATATATACTACTTGAAAAGGGATCGATCCTCCTTCCCCTCGAGAGCCCTATGCAAGGATGCTTACATAATTTCCCGAATCGGAATTAGAAGTCCTCGCCGCTGGCCAGGGCCTCGTAGACTTTCATGTAGTCCCTGGCCACCCTCCTCCTGTCCCATCTCGCTACGGAATCCTCCCTGCAGGCCTTCGGATCTAGCATATCCACATTCCTTATGGCGTTTATGAAGTCCTCCCTGTTCTTGCACAGGAAGCCCGTCTCCCCGTGCCTCAGTATCTCCGGCATGGCCCCCTCGCTCGTGCCGAATACGGGGGTCCCGCTGGAAAGGGACTCGCAGGTTATGAGGCCGAAGGCCTCCATGGCGTAGGGCAGTATCAGGGCCCTGGCCCTCCTGTAGAGCTCCCTCTTGAACTCGTGGTGGCCCGGTCCCATGGGCATCTTTATCACCTTGACGTTATTCATCTTCTCGGCCATCTTGCTGTAAATATTGAAATAGTACTGGTGGTCGGGCGACTCCTCGCTGCTCCCGCTCATCACCAGGTTTATGCCCGTATCCTCGGCCAGCTGCATCACGAAGTCCGGCCTCTTGCTGGGATGCCAGCGGGCGAACCACAGGAAGTAGTCCTCCTTCTGGTTGCTCGGACAATAGAAATCAGTGTTCACCCCTCCAAGCACATACTTGCTCGTCGAGGGGAAGCCCTGCTGCAGGGCGCAGTTCAGGTGGAACTTGCTCCACACCACTAGCCTATTCCTGCACAGGGGCCTCACTATGGAGGTCCCCCATGGGGTGCTCATCACGTTCCTCTTGTCCAGCCTCATATCGAAGAAGTCGTGTACGAAGTGCATGTGGGTCATGTCGTGTATGACGTCCATCTCCATTAGGAGGCTGCGGTAGAATCTGGAGGGATAGCCGTCCACCACCCAGAAGTTCGTCCAGTTGCTCTTGGGGACTAAGTGCAGGAAACCGTTGTCGGGCGTTCTGGATCCGGGTATGCCGAAGAGGTGGACCTCCACGCCCAGCTCGGAGAGGCCGCAGGCCAGGTCCCACACGAAGATCTCGCCCCCATAGCCTCGAGGCGGTATGGTGTAGATGAAGGGCGGGATCAGGGCGACCTTAATGATTCCACCTACCGTTCTTGGACATGAAGGAGTAACCCCCGCTGTTGGAGTCGAAGCCCTTGCTGGAGAGGAAGGCCATCAGCTCCTCCCTGGAGAGCGCGTTTTCAGGAAAGAAATTCCTGTTGTCCACATCGTGGATCTCCACGTCTAGGTACCCTATCCTCGAGAAGGTGCTGTCCTTGGGGCCCTTGGGGCCGAGCAGGATGTCGAACTCCGCGCCCTCCACATCCATCTTGAGGTAGTCCACCTCCCCTACGGCCTCCACTATGGAGTCCAGTGTGATGGAGGGGACTTCCCCTATGGGGGTGAATCTCTCGTTGAAGCAGTAGCCCGCCTGCCCGTATGCCCCGGGTATCCCGCACAGCCTCTTCATCCCCCCGGACCCCGATATGGCAACCATCATGGGGATCACCACATCGTGGGCCCCGTTCTTGAGTATGTTCCGGCAGAGGCGGTAGAAGTTGAACTTGGACGGCTCTATGGCCACGACCAAAGAGGCCCCCCTCTTGAAGGCAAACAGCGAGAGCGTGCCGATGTGGGCGCCTATGTCCAAGACGGCCCTCAGTGGCCCCTGGTATAGGTCGAGGTGCTTGCCCACGTCCTCGATAACGAGCTTCTCGTTCTCGTAGCAGTCGAAGGTTATTCCCCGGAAGGAGTGGGAGATTAGGCTCATTCCCTCTCCCTGCCGTATTCTAATGCCGGGAAGTCCAGCTTTCCATCGTAGACCTCTGCAGCGCATAGGTGGCCGCAATTCAGGCCCAGGTCGGCGAAGATCTTGTAGCCGAGCTCGTGCTGGATCCTGGAGCAGAAGTGGGCGTCCTCCGATATGGTGACTAGGTCCTCCATCTTGAACTCCATGAACTTATAGACCTCCAGCTCAGCTCCGCTCTCGGGGTCGAGCATCCTGAACTTCTCGGATTTCTCCGCCAGCTTCTCCAGCACTATCCTGTGTATGAGCGTACAGCCCAGGCCGACCACATCGCACTCTATGAGCTGCCCGCTCATCGCCCTCACTTCCCCCTCCTTCATTGGGACAGGTATCCCCTTCTCGTTCCTCCTGAATACCTCGGGGAACGTCGTGGGATGCCTCCTCCAGTAGAGGCCGCTGACTATGGGTAGGCCGTGCATCATAAGCCTCGGCACTATGTTGGGAGGGGGATTGACGTCGGAATCCCAGAAGAAGAGGTACTCCGCGCCCGAATGATAGGCCTGGCTGGCGCACACGTTGCGGGCTATGTCCACGCGGGGTATGCTGGTCTGGAAGAGGAAGATCCATCCAGGCTCGCGCTGGAAGGCTATCCCGGCCTTGAACATGTCCTTGTAAATGGTGTCCTCCTTGAAGAGCATGCCGACGGCGACCCTAGGCCTCCTCGCAGATTCCTCCCACGCCATCACTTCCACCTCTTGTACTTGCCCTCCAGGTAGTCCCTCGCCTTCAGGATCTCCTCGAAGCTCATGCTGCTCGTCCTTATGGGTGAGACGTCACCGTATTCATCCGGCTTCCCCTTGAACCATCTGCCGCTGAACTTCTCGAAGGACAGGTCGTATTGCTCGGGGTGCTCGTAGATGTGGCTCAGCGGGTAGACCTGGAGGATCGAGAAGTCATAATCGTCGGCGGGGAACTCCCCTATGAATTCCTCGGTCTCATTGATGCTCTCCCAGCTCTCACCGGGCAGTCCGACTATGAAGGCGGCCTTCACCCTTATCCCGTTGTCCCTGAGTATCCTTATCGCGTGACCCTCTATCTCCCTGGTCGTCCCCTTCCTCACGTTCGTCAGGATCCTGTCGCTGCCGCTCTCAACGCCTATCAGTATCTCCTTGCATCCGTTGTTGGCCATCAGCCTAGCCATCTTCTCGTCCACCAGGTCCGCCCTGGTGAAGCAGCGGAATATCAGGCCGAGCTCCTTTAGGCCACGGAAGATCTCAGCGTCCCTATTCTTCTGAGCCAGCATCTCGTCGTCGTAGAACATGATCGCCTCGAACTTATACTTCTCCTTGAGCAGCTTGGCCTCCTCGAGCACGTTCTCAGCGCTCCTGTACCTAGCCCTCCTTCCCCAAGTCTTGCAGCAGAACGAGCAAGCGAACGGGCATCCCCTAGACGTCATCATGTTTGCCGTGGGCATCCCGTCCAGGAAGTAGTGGTAGCGATGGATGTTGATCGCATCCCTGTCGGGGAATGGTATCTCGTCCAGGTTCTCTATCTGTGGCATCTGCACTATCCTCTCCATGCAGCCCTCCGCTATCTCAACGATGGCCCTCTCCCCCTCCCCCACCACTGCCTGATTGAAGCCGTCCTGAAGGCAGGAGTAGGGCTCGGAGGTCGCACGTGGCCCACCCAGGACAACCCAGTTATTCTCATCATAGGTCTTCAAATCGTCGTGGATCCTCAGGGCCTCCTGGTATTGGGCGTTTGTTGCGGTTATGCCGTACACGTAGACGTCCTCTCCGAATTCGGAGAAGGGGAGCTTACCCCCTCCCGCCAGGTCCACGACCTCGACCTCGTGGCCGTGCTGCTTCAGGTACGAGGACAGGTAGAGGAGCCCCAGGGAGGGAAAGACCAGGGGATCCACCAAAAACGTCGAGTCCGGATTTATCAGGACGACCTTCTTTTCCATGAATTGACCTACTTGTAAGTCTTTTTAACACCTTCTATAATGGAATTTGACAGTGAAAAAACTGCAAAGCTCTGCTAACTATCTCGCCTCTAGGGCCTTCCGTAGACCAACCTGTAGGTTATGTTCACTTCGGCTGGGCCCGCAGATGAAAGGGCCTGTATGCAGTGGTTCTCCTGCACTATCCTCCGGGCTATCCTGGGAGAGTAGGGTGTCTGCGAGGCAAGGGTCTCGTCGTCGATCATTATGCTGTGGCTCGGCCTTACCGTCCCGCTCGGTATCTGGGCGAGCTGCACCCTGTTGACGGCTGCGGTCCTGTTCGAGTATGCGATCTCCTTGATCTGCATGTGCATCATGGCCGGGACTATGGGGCCGAACGTGGCTATCCCGGTGTTGATCTGCATGCTCAGGTTCTTCCAGTCGTATTCGGGCATCATCCGACACCTCTCAATGCCAGTTCGACTTGACGCCGTGACGCCGTGAAGTTCACGGGCATGACCCCCCACCATTGCTTGTAGTTGTCCTTGCTCTCCTTGTATGGGTTGTCAAGCCCGCCCAATGTGGCCTTCGTGCACTCAACGCGGTTCTCGAGTATCTTCATCACCAGATCCGGATCATTTATGGGCTCGATCTCGAGGCGGTTCACGATATACCTTATCAGAGGCTGTATGGCATATGGCGCCGCGTTCTTCATCGCCCAGCCCACCTTCGGGCCGTAGGGTATGAACATCTGGGACCTGGGCGATGGGGCATCTAGCGGTGACTCGATCCCGTCCACGAAGCCCCAGTCGAGGTAGTTCTCCAGCCTCATCCCGACCTCGAGCTGGTTGATCTCGGTAGCCCGTGGATAAGCGGGGTACATCCTAAAAAGCCCTGGACTAACACCATAGAAGAGCTGGTAGGCGTGCTTCTTGTCACTGACCGCCCAGATGTTCGTCGCTTCCAGCGTGTCGCTCTTGAACTCGATGGGCTTCACATACTCGCCGGCGGCCATCGATGTGACCCCAGTCGCGAAGACGGTCGGCATCTCGGCTATGATATCGTAGAGCAGGGGGTAGATCTCCCTGCGGTTTACCTTGAAGAAGATCCAACCGTCAAAGAAGCCCAAGCCCATGTTGTAGTTCTCCTTGACTACGTGCTTGTCTATCCTGACCAAGTAGTCCTCGAATTCTTCGGTCAACTCATTTCCCCCTCATTATGTTACCCGGGGAATCCTAAGTCGCTACAGTCCCTCGAGCAGCACAGTTACGCTCTGGGCCGATACGTTGCCGCCGCTGTTGACCTCTGCCGATCCGGTGAATATCTGGAGCCTGAAGGCGTTACCGCCCGTGGCCATCCCGCTTCGAACGGAGCCGGTCACGACCGAGCCGTGATATCCGCCAGTGATCTGGAGGCAAATCGCATTCTCGATCCGCTTCATGACGGTCGAGTTGAACCAGTTGCCTCCGGTTGCATAGCTGGATGGACAAGCGAAGGTCTCTATGACCTGCTTGAAGGGTGGCCTAGTCCTTGCCGCTAGTGCTTCGGTCTCTTTACTCACAGCCTAGCACCCTTATTCCTGCGTCGATCCCGTCATGTATTCCGATAGGGTGAAGGCCAATCCCAATGGAGCCAAGCCGGAGACGACGCCGTTGCCGATCACGTTGCCCCTCGCGTAGAAGCGACCGTTCCTGCCGACGAATACGGCAGCCGGTAGCTTCGCCACGAAGAGGTCGGCCAGCTGCATGAAGCTCAGGGAGTGTATGGGAAAGTCTGTCACACCGATATGGAACCACAGCTCCTGGAACTTCGGTAGCGTTATGTCGAAGACCTTTGGGATGACTAGCGCAACCCTGTTCTGCGGGTTGCCATAAACTGTGTCCGTTGACGAGAGATCTACCATTGAGGATGAACTACCCCATAGGTCGTTCCAGCCAGCTGATGCGAACGTCTTTAGCCAGTTGGCCGCGCCTAGGATGGTCTTGGAACGTATGAACTGCATCCCAAGCTGTCCCGAGCCTGGGTTGAATCCACCGAATCCGCTGTTTTGTATCTGAGCATTGGCCAAGCTCAGGGCGTAGATGTATATGTCCCTGTCCTCAAGGATGATCCTCTCGAGGTCCCTGCTCGCGCCGAAGTAACCCGCCAGCCTCGCCAGGTCAGCGTCGAAGAGGGCGACCTCATCCGGGGTCAGGGGCTTGTAAGATAGTTTTGCTGAGCTCGCCCACACGCTTACGGATGAGGGGTTTCTGAGATAGTTCGGAAATTCATTTGCCATTTCTCTTTATCACTGGCTCCCTAGCAAACATCTTAAATAGTTAAGCATTGACTGCTAATGCAGTCTTCCGATGGTAAAGAACGACAGCATCTTCATCCGGTGCTCCCCAGATACGAGGGCTGAGTTCGAGAAGTTCCTGACGGAGATCAAGGGGGTGCTGAGGAGGACTCATGAGGGCAGGGTGTGCAACGAGGACGCCATCTCGTACATACTTTGGATTTGGAAGAATGACCCAGAAATTTTCAAAATAACTAAACTAGGCCCTCGAATTAAGTAATTACTCGCGGGGCCGTCTATCTGAGACGTGGTGCCAATCCAGGGACATATCCCGCAGCGGGAGTTGGGGGCTGCGGTGTGATAACCAAGCCAGCCTGCGCTGCCGTCACTATCATGGCTTCCCCGGTTTCCTCTACCTGTGCGACCCAGTTGGAACCGAAGACGAAGGCCCCTAGCTGCCATGTAGGCCACCTCTTCATACCAAAGTAGGATGCGGCATCTAGGGCAACACCGAGGCCGGGTGCTATGTAGGTCTTGGTCCTCTGCTCAAGCGGGAGGCCATCCCTACCTAGTTGCACATCCAAATACTTCAGCCCTATCTCTCCCAACCTCGATAGCAGGCTCGCTGCTAAAATCGTGGCACCATCTTTTGCCGTTAGTGCGCGTTCAGGCATGTTTCTTTCCTGCCCTTTCCGCATGTCGAACAAATTAATAGGCTTTTCCATGTCGGGATTCGAGTGCGTATGCAGACTGTACTCCTTAGTACCACTAGCTAACAGAACGGGTTCGATGCTGGCGAGCAGGGGAGCGAGAACGACGTCCTTCCTGAAGGCCCTAGCTTCATCGTGGGCTACGCTGAAGGCCTTATCATCGCGTGGGAGGTTATCCCTCCACTTCCTAGCCCATATCGCCATGCTCTCGTAGATCTTCTTCTCACCCGGGCTCTTGGTGAAGCCCATGCCCTCCTCGGACAGCCCCTCTATTGCCGCCCAATGCTTGCGTACGCAGTCAATACAGAAGTCGAACCTGTTGTGTTGGGTGAGGTGGATCTGGAGGAGTTCGAGCTGCTTCTCCAGCTCGCTGCGGGTGTACTCCATTACGCTCGTTTTTTTCTTGGCTGGCTCTGGCTCCCTTTTTTCAGGAACCTGTAAGAGCTGAGGTTCAGCCAAGGACAAGGCAGCTCTCATTTACACATAATACCAAGGCTTAAAAGATTGTTGGCCTTTCCTCAAGCGAAGGAGTTTGCCGAAGGCAGAGTGCAAAGTAGTTCTCTCTGGACCGCCTGATTGCCAGGACTACACTAAGAAGAGGTCCTATGCCGCCTGCTATGCTTGGAAGATGCTCAGGGAGAGGAAGATAAGCTCCTGGGGCGAGGGCCTTCATCAAGGTTGGGAGGCCGTAAACAAGGTGTGCGAGGTATGAGTGAGGAAGCGGAGATATGCAGGCTGCTCAAGGAAACCGTGGCCGAAGAAACTACGACGGCTGTTACGTACAGAGAGTTGGGCGATAGGATAGTTAAGGAATTCCCTGCCCTAACGCTCTACGCCAATATCCTCAGGGATATAGCAGCCGAGCAGGAGGAACATGCAAAGTCGTTCGCCGCCATGAAGGAGGGCATATGCCCGGGCGACGACCCCGACCTGTCCAGCATCAAGGAGGCCGCTAAGAAGAAGCTGAGCGAGATATGGGCGGCGGCAAAGGCCAGGGGCAAGTACGAGGCGGAGCTCGCAATGAGGTGCAAGCTCGACGCGTCAGTAGTCGGAAAGAGGGCTTATGATGAGGCCCTGAGGACATGTGCGATGGAGAAGAGGATAGCACCGCCGCCGTGATCCACATGGAAGAACCTGAGGTCGAGGAGGCAGTCGAGGTACAGGTGAACGGGACGATGGAGGCCAGGGGCCTGATGACGCTTTGGAAGGACCTCAGCCTGACCATGTGCTTCAAGAAGGAGACGACCTTGGGGACTAGCGATGTGATAACCGAGGCCAGCTGCTTCGATCTGGAGTCGGTCCCCGCCAACAGGCAGATATTTCAGATGCTCAAGGACATCTATACGAACATGGGCTTCGAGGTAATTCCATTGTTCAGGGAGAAGGAGAAGGCCGCAGAGGAAATCAGGAGGATTTGAGTTGAGCAAGAGGCCTCCCAGCGAAGCGCAGCTCGCGGTGATGAAGTTGAGGATGGCCGTCTACAAGACCTTCCCCGCCCTGGACCTAGTGCAGGCAGGGATAGACATGGTCCAGGATCCTAGCCTCAGCGGGCTCAACAGGTGCATCAAGGCCCTCAGGAAGTTGACGCGATGAGCCAGAAGTTATTTCGATTAACGTTGGAGAAGAAGGAGGTCTTCGCGGGGGACCTGTCGATACCCCCGTTTGGTGCGACCATGTACAAGGACGTGCCCCTCGTCTACGAATGGGATCCCAACCTCACGAAGATAAACAGCGTGACCATGAGCTGGGCAGCTCAGACCTCCGGATGGCTTGCAGGCACGGGGCAGGTAACGGCCAGGGTCCTCATCAACTCCAAGATAGCCGACGACCATACCTTCTACACCCCAGGGACGTACAGCAACGTAATAGACATAACCTCGCTATTCTTCAACGGCCCAAACGTCTTCAGGCCCATCTTCATCTGGCAGTACCTTCCCCCCCTCTCCTGGATAAGCAATCAGATCAGGATCGACATAACCATAGACTACACAGGCTTGCCCCCCAATGCGCCAAAATCGATAGAGGAGTACGCGCCCTACGTGGCTTTGGGCGTGGGCTCAGGGATAGTGATTTATCTTCTATACCTTTGGAGTAAGAGGGGAAGATGAGCGATCAAGTCATAAGGTTCGTCAGCAGCGAGGGACTTTCCCCCCTGAGGGCCCCTCCCCTAAGATTGGCAGGCTACAGCATGGGCACCAGGGTTCCCGGCACCCTGCAGGTAACGGACACCAGCCTGCCCGCCGTAGGTGGCCAGATATACGAGGACTTCTCCACTCCCGAGAGGCCCCTCACATCTAGCGAGATCCAGCAGACGGTGAACCAGGTCTATATGCAGAAGTGGTTCGAGGGGGCGCAGGTGACGTGGGTCTACTGCGATGAGAATCAGTTCAGGTGCCAATTCAGCTATCCCGTTTCACCGACCGCGCAACTATTAGGGCCTGCTACGATCATAGCGATAATCGCGGCCATAGGCGTGATATTGTCCGCGGTGGCGACAATAATCTGGGCCATGACCGCGTACAAGTTGGTGACGGCCATACCCCCCGAGAGCTATAAGTGGCTAATACCGGGCCTGATAGTGATAGGCGTCACGGCTGCCACGGCCATGCTGATAAGGGCCATCAGGGGAAGATAGGAATCGTTTTAAGCTCCACTCCGACTCACATGAAGGTATGTCGGTTCAGGAAAAAAGGAAGAGGCTCATGGACTTCATAAAGAATAGCCCTTCCCTGGCCAACGTCCCCATCCTTAAGGTCGGAAGTAGACACGTGTCACCTAGGGAGGCCCTAGGGCAGCTGGGCAATCCCGAGGTCATAGCCGCACTTCAGGCTGCCGGCATAGATCCCCCCGATGAAGATTGGGAGCTGACGGCTGAATACTATAGGCGCTTGGCGGCGAAGGCAAGGCCGCCTCCTGTAATTGCACAGCTCCAGGGATACATGACGAAGATGACTCCGGCGCAGGCTTTGGCTGAGATAGAGGCGAGGACCGCAATAGGGGAGCAGCTGGTCAAGGCACAATCGAAACTGATCAAGAAGATAAGACAAGGCATCTAGGTGCGCGTCTTGCCAACTCGCAACGCCGTCATAATAACGCGGCCAACCGAGTGCCCCCTCTGCGACCAGGGCTATCTCGGCATGCAGCCTTTGGTGGACGTTGCGATGAAGCTGGGCCTCGACGTCACCGATTGCGGCGATGAGATGGCCAACGAGGAGACCGTCGAGCAGGCCTTGGAGTACGTGGATCCGATGCTCTTCATAGGGTTCGGCCACGGCCTCCCAAACGTATTCACCGGACAGTACCTGTTCCCCATCCTCATGGAGTGCGAGAACGATCAGTTGATGGAGGGGAGAGTCGTCTACCTGTTGTCCTGCTACTGCGCCGAGGACCTAGGGATCTCGATGAATCAGAAGGGCGCCATCGTCTTCGTAGGATACGAGGATCCATGGACTTGGGTAAGCGAGACTGGCACGGGGGACCCGTATATCGACAGGTACGCCAGGGGGTTCTGGGAGGCCGGGGTTGGCCTTGGGATGGCCCTCGTCCACGGCTACACCGTGCAGGACGCAGTGCAGTTCTGCATTGCGAAACACAAGTACTGGTACGATTATTGGAGCAGGAGCTCTGATGACTGGGCCGCAGAGTGCATGAAGTGGCACCTCTGGGACATGGAGTCTCTCAGGACTTGGGGGGATATCACGGCCTCGGGCGCCAACCTGTCGACCGAACAGATAGCCTTCCCAACTGGACTCGCCGTGCCGGAGATCACGCCAGGGGTGATAGTCCTTACGGGCGTCAGCTTGGGAGTCGGTGGGCTCTTGAGCATGGCCCCCAAGAGCTTGAAGTACAAGGCCCTAGCCTTCGCCCTGGGCACGGGAATGACGTTCCTGGGGCTCAGCTGGATAGGGAGCAATTTGAGCAAATCCTAATCCGAAAATCTCTTAAGGGCTGATGGCCTCCAAATAAGCCGATAGATTTGCCCACGCCTTTAGCCAGCATCACAGGCGTAGATGCCCCCTCAAGCGCCAACTCTGGGAGCACTGTAGCAGTCTACGTCTACGTGAAGAACATAGGCGATTTGGAGGTTCCGTTGTGGGCTCAGATTATGGACAGGGACACGAACCTCATAGTCGGCCAGAGGCAGCAGTCCTCGATAATAGGTATCGGTGGCACTAAGACCTTCATCTTCTACCTGACCCAGGCTGACAAGCTATGGCTACTCGAGGCACAGGCAGCTGCGGGGCTCGCCAATCCGGTGCAGAGCACCTATGGCTTCCAGATACAGGGGGTATCTCCCCCTCATGCCTTCGCGCACATCGCTGAGTTGACCATACCTCGCGAGGTCGTACCGGGGGCCAAGTTCGATGTCGTCTTGGGCGTTGAGAACACAGGTACAGCAGCCGGGAGGCTGTATGCAAGGATCGCCGACGACGAGACGGGGGCTTGGCTTGGCAACGAGCAGTATACCGCAGCGATAGATCCGGGTTGGACCGTCTACCTTTACTGGCGTGGCCTCACGATGCCGGACAAGAACTTGGTGTTGAGGGTTCAGACGAGCCATGTCCCGTATAGGACCCCATCGGACATAGACGAGATAAAGGCACAAACGATCTACAAGAGCGTCGCTGCCCCGGCAACGGCCAGGATAGATGCAGCGACTTGGACCCCCCAAAGCCCGAAGACGGGGGAGACGGTAATCATCAGCATACTCGTCACGAACATAGGAGGCAGCGGGAAGCTCTGGTGCCAGGTCGTAGACTCGGCTGCCAACTTAATAGGATATCAGTTGACGGGGACGCCCATATCCCCCAACACTTCGGTAACGTTCAGCTTCCAGCCCTCCGCTCCCACGCCTGGAAACTGGGATCTGAAGGCCACAGCCGCAGGGGAGGGAAAGACCGCGGACAGCACAAGGGAGTTCACGATACAGGTAGGGTCTGGAACCGTTGACGAGGCCAAGGCGGCCATAGATGCAGCGGATCCAAGCACGGCACCCCCTGGCGCGGTGCAGATCAGGATAACGCTACGTAACGCCGGGACGGCATCTGGCAGCCTATGGTGCGAAGTAGTCGACAGGGACACCAACACGCTGATAGCGCCGAGGCAGACCACTTCACCCATAACCCCAGGCTCCACACTCTACTCCTTCTTCAACGGGACCATGCCGAACAAGGCATGGAACCTGAGGGCCAATGCGGGACACGGAACCGCGCAGGACGACCACAAGGACTGGACCATATCGCTCCCTTCGCCGGCACATGCCACGCTTGACGCGGTGGATAACCCCTCATCGTCCTATGCTGGCAAGGCCTTGCAGATACGGCTGACGATCAGGAACACTGGTGAGACCGGCCCCCTTTGGTCGCGTGTATCGGACAGGGAGACGAATAAGCTCATAGCTCCACAGCAGGACACATCGCCCATAAGCTCGGGCAGCACCCTCTACGCCTTCTACAACGTGAACATGCCCGACAATAAGTGGTACCTCCGTGCTGAGGCTGGCCACGAAGACATGTTGGACGACTATGAGGACTTCGAGATAGACCTGCTACAGGTCACGGGGCCGTATTCTCTGATCGAGATGGTAAAATCGATATCGGCAGCGCGTGAAGGCCTCAAATTCACGATAGAGGTCACGGTCAAGAACTCGGGGGGATCCTACGGGACGTGCAACGTGTTGATAGTCGACAGGGATCTGGGAACCGTTGTCGCGCAGACAGCTGCGGATCTGGAAGTCGGTGAGGAGACGACCCTGCCGATTCTCGATCTTACCATGCCGGACCACGACTGGCACCTAAGGGCGCAGGGCGATAACTACATAGACTTCGACATCTCGCTCCTCGCCGAGGAAGCGAAAATGAGCCTACGTAAAATAATAGGCTATACCCTTTTGACTGCGCCAGTGGTCATCGCAGGGGGCACGGCGGCCCTCGAGAAGGAATAGAACGACAAAGCCTATATCCTTTATCGGCACAAAGTGACCCCATCATGGAGCTTCTCAGGCTGGTCAATACTTACCGTCAAAGGGGAGCGGCCAAGGCAACTCCCAAGGCCAAGAGCAGGAGGGACCAGTTCTTCGAGGACCTCCCCATCATCCTGCTCAACTGCCTCATAGTCGCGGCGATAGCCGCCCTCGCCGTCCTGACGTGGCCCGTGACCGAGGAGATGTTGTTCGCCGCCGCCAAGGGCTTCCTCATGGCCTTCCTGGTACAGCTCGCCAAATACATGAAGGGCTACGAGCCACCGCCGCCGGAATCCCCAGATAGCAGGTAGGCCAAGGCTAGGATTAGGCCACCCTTGAGCAGGATGTAGCCCAAGACGACCTCTAGCACCTCTACGAGCAATTCACGGATCCCCGAGGAACTTTGCCTTTATCGCCAACGTCAATTCCGTCGTCCCTGGGGGCACGGGGGGGGCGATGAAGCTCACTGCGTAGTTTCCGGAGGCATCGGTCTCGGCCTCGAGCTCGTTGCCGTCCCATGCCAAGAAGACGTCCCTTACGGGGATGCCCTCCTTCGTCACAGCGTCTAATAGCTTGCCATAGGCCCTGACGGTCTCCCCCTCGTAGCACTCGGCCTTGTCCGTCACCAGGGTGAGCTCGCTGGGGGCCTCCCCCGGCTTCCTGACCTTCACGTTCACCACGTCGCTCTCGCTCGGCAGATACTTCTTCGGAACTGAGGGGGGCAATTCCAGGCCAAGAGTCTCGTGGGGCGCCCTCCCCTCGAGTATGAGCCTTATCGGATTTACGACGGAGATCGTCTCCGAGCCGGCGAAGCCGAGGCCAACGATTGTTGAGTAGTCGGTCGAGTCGAGCACGGCGCTCCCGGAGTCACCGGGAATGAGGAACGCCTCGGTCAGGATCTGCCTGTAGAAGGTCGCTACGAACCTCCCGTAGTTCACGACCACCTGCGCCTCGATCCCCACTACCTTCGCGGTGGCCACGCCGCAGCTCCTCCCGTCCTTGATGACGGTCTCCCCGACGTCATCGAACTCCTTCCACTTCGTCGGGTACTTCTGCAGCTCGAAGAACGGCTTGACGATGTCCTCCTTGTTTATGGGGACGGCGTAGGCACAGTCGTAGTAATTGTCCTTGGAGGGCGATATGACTCCCCAGCGTTCCAATCTGGCCCAATCGTTATCGGGGCTCACGCCTCCGTCGTACTTGCCCTGCTGTAGGATCAGGTCCCCCTTCCGAGTGCTGTTGTCCACCGTGACCGCAGTGAATACGTGCTCGTTCGAGACGGCGACCTCCCTGCCCGTGCCCTTCTCTATCGCGACGAATCCAAACGTACCAGCCGTTATCTTATAATGTCCCACGCTCACCCCCGGAGGGGCCGGCCTCAGCTTCTCAGTCCTCGTGACGTCCGATGCCTTCGCTGGAAGGAGGGATAGGATTCGTATCTCCCCGGTCTCGACCACATCCGTTAAAAAGGGACCTAAGAACGGAGACGACACGCTCTTCGGTATAAGCCTCTCCTGGGGTATCTCGCTCAGCGGCCTCTTCTTCTTGACGCCGACGACCACCGCCAGCACATCGGTCTCCTTCCCGCCCACCTTCTTACGCCCAACGTAGACGCAGGTGACGTTCTCCCTGTCCATGGCAAAGAGGCTATCCGCCACGATTTCCTTTACGGACTTGATGCCCTCAATCATGTTCATTCCTGTCTTGATATTCGCTTAAAAGACTTACCGGAAGGCGGGGGGAGTCCTCAACGACTTAAGCTCTGCCCTCATCTCCATTATGGCCATCATCAGGAATATGGCGAAGAGGCAGAGGAAGAGGACGCCTAGGGCTAGGAGCTGGAGGGAGATCTGGGGTATCTCGGTGTGACCGGCGGCTGCGGCGAGGGATCCGGTGATGAAGCAGAGGGCCGCTATCAGGAATATCCCGGCCAGGATGACCTTTTCCATGGGGTGTGAGTTACTCACAGGAAGGATATAACGCTCAGTGTTAGGGGACTTCGACGGGCGACGGTCACCTCCGGGGGTCCCCATCGCAACCGATAATAAGCGATAGGCTCAAGAAAACCTATGAGGCAGCTAGACAAGGTAACGGTAGGGGCCCTAATTTTAGACTCATTGGCTGGATTGGTGACCAATACGGTCCTCAATTGGCCCTTCGCCTACGGATTGATTCTCATGATGGCCGGGGGCGCGGTCACGGTCTTCGTGAACGTGGCCTATGAAGAGTGGAGCAAGGGGAGGCCCAGGAAAGAGACCAAGGTCGAAGTCAAGGAAGAGGAGAGGCCCTCCCTGGATGTGGAGGTGGTGACGAGGGATCCCCCCAGGCTCTTCTGCGAGAGCTGCGGAACCTACAACTCCCCCAAATACAAGTACTGCCACAAGTGCGGGTCCGCATTGAAGAGGGAGCCCAAGATGATCCCCATCCCCGAAGTGCCCGCCTCGTCCGTCCCGACAGCCGTTGAGCCCGACAAGCAGATGATAGTCACCCAGGACAGGTTCAGCGTCTACATGGGGGAGAGGTTCAACGAGATCCAGGCCTTCATAGACACCAGGCTGGTGAGGATGGAGGTGGTCCTCCAGGTGGCGAGCGAGCAGGTGAAGAACAAGATGATGACGGCCTCCGAGTTCGTGGCCTGGGCTAAGGAGAAGCAGTCGGAGGTCGAGGCCGTGGACGCGGAGACCGACACCTGGATAGGCAAGCTCGGGGAGCTGAAGGCCCTGATAACCCAGAGGCTGGACTACGCCAAGTCGAGGCAGGGGCACATGGCGATCAAGTCGGCTGAATCGATACCGGATCCCGAGAAGATGAGGGAGTTCATAGAGGTCCAGAGACAGCACTTCGCGCTCCAGGAGTTGATAGCGAGGAGGCTCATGGACTGGCACAACAGCATGGAGAAGGTACTGACGGACACCAAGGACCACATAGACGAGATGTTCTGGAAGGCGATCCTGGCGAGCATTCCCGCTGAAGCGAAGAAGAAGACAGAGCAGACGGGACTGTTGCCTACTGCTAATCCTTAGCTTACTTTTTTCAAAGCCAGGGGAAGCCCAGGAGGTCCAAGAGGTATCTGGAGATGGCGCCCGCGAAGAGGCCTATTACGAACTCCCCTATGTCCTTCCAGGCCTTGTCGTGCAGGCAGTAGAACTGCACGAGCTCATAGGCGAAGAAGCCCGCGAAGAGGTATCTAGTCCCCTCTGGATACTTTGAGGCGAGGAACGTGGCAAAGAACCCCCCCACGAAGTGCCCATAGGGAGGGAGATCTACGTGGGGGATCCTCTTGTATGCCATTTCTTCGGCCCCTGGAAGTATGTCCTGAGGGTCATGGCCGAGCCTATTGAGGACATGAAGAGGCCAGCTATCAGCCAGCCCTCGTAGGTCAGGTTGAAGTATATCGTGGCGGCATTTACCAGGCTGAATATCCCGCTGAGGAGCATGGAGAGGACTATCCCCTGCTTTATGCCCATCCTGTTGATGCTCCTCACTATGCCAGGATTCTTATTAAGGAACTCCTCAACCATGCCGTCCTTATACTCTAGTATCTGCGCCTTGAGCTTGGCCTCGACCTGCTCCTTCTTGGAAGGCATCAAGATTATCTCGCCGCATCTAGGACATTTCTCATTTCCCGTCCAAGTGCCTCCATGCCCGCACTTCGAGCAAGTGAAGGTCTCTATCTCCATCATATGTAGAACAGTCGCCTGAACCTCTGGACCGTCCTCTTAAGATATTCTATGCCAGCCCTAGGATAGTCCAGCCCCTGTTGGGCGGGATCCGCGCTGTTCGCATCTACCGATCCAGAGACCACCTCCAGTCCCAACTCAGATGCGCTGAAGACCTTTGGCCCCTCGAGGAGCGCCTTGGCTATCGTCGGGTTCACCCTCTCGAGGGCATCCGCGATCCTTAGGGCCACCTTGTCCGGATCCCTCAGCTGCTCCCGGTACTGAGGGTGGCCGTTGAACCACTCGTGGGCCATCATCCTGAATATCTGTAGCTCCGCGGGTTCCAGGGTCTCTCTCACGACCTTGGCCAGGTCCACATCATTCTCCACGCAATCTATAACCTGCTGTGGATCCTCCTCACCTGTTTCCGTCCTAGCTACCTTCGACAGGTACTCAACCACTACCTGCTCCTCAGGCGTGAGCGGGGACTGCATGTAGATCAGCGTACTCGAGGCCCTAGAAATGTCTGCTCAGGGGGTTGCTGTTGTGCGGCCTGTTGTGCCTGTGCTGCTTGGGCCTGCTGTTGCCTCGCAACCTCGGCGGCCCTCTTCGGTGATCTCAGTGTGGAACCGCACTTGGGGCACGTCTGCTCGAAGTCGTCCGGTATCGGCCACGAGACCTTGATCCTGTTGTTGCATTGAGAGCCGTCGGGCATCTTCCCCTCGCAGTAGAAGATCCTGAACTGTGCCCCAGCTGCTCCTGGGACCGCGCCTGACACCTTCTTGGCCTCCTGGCTCGCCCCGCCCCTGACCTTTTCGGCCAAGGCATCCAATATCGGCGCTACGGCAACGGTCCCCTTGTCCATTACGTCCAGCATGAACTTCCTGTCCTTATCGTCCTGCGATTGGGTTGACGCTTGGCCAGCCTTGACGTATCCCATGCCCTCGGCCATCTTTGTGAAACTCTCCTGATGCTCTATGTATGCTTCTACCATCTTGTCGGGGGTGAGGATCTGCGCCCTGGTATCCTTGAGCTCTTGCCTCAGGTCCGCTATCTGCTCGTCCCTCTTCTGCATCTCTATCACCACGAGCTGCTTCTGAAGTTCCACATTGGCAGCCGCTAGGGCATCTACCTTGTCGGTAAGGGCCTGTAGCTGAGGATTCACATCCGGGCCTTCTTTCGGCTTCGTGAGCTCGTTGAGCTTGAGCTGCACGTCGATCTGCTCCGATAGGGTCGCGGGCTTGGGCATGGCGTTGATGACCTCCAGCGCCTCGGCCAGATTGCTCTTCCCCTCGGAGGCACCCCTCATGGCAGCCCATAGGGCCAACCCCCCTCCCTCCTTGGAGGTGTCCACGTAGGCTATCTTGTCGAGCTGCTCCTTTGACAGGCCGTTTATGAACTCCTTCGCGCCCTCCGGGTCGGCCTGTGCCCAGCTCATCCACTCGCTGAGGAACCTCGACTTCTCATCCTTCGGAGAAGGCTGTGGCTGTTGCTGCTGTGCCGTCGCGGGCCCCTCGAAGCCCTCGCGGAACATCCTCATCGAATAGCCCTCGGTGAAGGCGGCCTTGAACTTGTCGATCGATTCGCTCGATACGCCCTGCTGTACCAACTGCTGAGTGCCCTCCTTGAGAGTCCTCGGCAGCTTTCCGCGCATCATCTGTTGGTAGACTTGGTTCTGGAGGATCTTGCTCTTCGCGGTCTCCAAAGATAGCCTCTGCTTGGCCTTCTCGGTTTCGCTCTTAAGGTCTGTGTCGTCGATCGGAGGCTCGGGTATGGAGAAGTCACTCATTGGCCGTACACCTCCCTCACACACTGCTCCAGAAGCGCAGATTTCCTCGATACGTCGTCGATGAACCTCTCGAACTCCCTGGGGGTTATCCTCGTGTTGGTTCGCCACTCCCAGCTCATTTTGACCCCATACCAGGGTATGACCTCTGTTAGTATGAATTCGTCCAGGCTGGGGAATCCGCGCTGCACGGCCAGGGCATAGAGGGAGGATAGCGTGTCAGGCTGTACAAGTGGTACTGGGATCGCGATTGATTGTGAGGCATCCCTCCTCATGGTCCCCCTCTCTATCTTGGTCGCGCTGCCGGAGGGCGATTCGACCCTCGGAGACGGAACCAAGCCAGCACCGACCATCATCCTCGGAATATCGACCCTTTCTCCTGGGGCCTTTCCCTTCGGTATTCCCTTTATGCAGACTTCGACCAGATTCATGCCCAATCCGAGATCATGCGAGATCTTGCCCTTGTCATAACCTTCGATGCCCCACAGGCGACGGGCATCATTGATCAATTCCACGCTGAGCCTGTGGGTCCCAGCTATGGGGTTGTCCTTGCCCCTGTATTCGTCCACGATCTCCTGTGGTGTCTTCGTTCCTGGCGCTGGCTTCTCGCCCTCAAGCAATATTTCGCTCTCGTCTTCTTCAGGTCCTCCCTTTCCAGTACTCAAAACTCGCCTTGCTTTACCTTGTGGTTTTCGTATATAAGCCTAAGGCTGGCCCATGGTTATCCCCTATCGAGCCTTTGGCCCATCTGTTCGCATATCAGTTTAGGTATGGGGGGATGGGGATTTCTATCACCCAGTACCTCCAAAACAGTAAGGCAATCTAAGACCAGAAAGGCGATTTAGCAAGGCAAATCTAAGATCGCTACCTGTCCCAGGAAAGGCGAAAATGGGCTGGAAAGGCTAATAAGCATTCGCTTAATTAATCTTTAATGCATATTTGCGAGGCGGAGGCTGTAATGAAGCAGGAGGACAGGCTCAAGAAGCTGAAGGCCTTCGATTCTATCAAACGCTGGCTGGATTACCTGAAGACAGACAAGACGGGGAGCGGCGAAACCGTCAACCTGTACCTCCTCTACCTGGATAGGTGGACCGCCTTCACTGGCAAGAGCCCCGACGAGCTGATAGCCGAGAGGATGGCGGATATGTCGAAGACGAACTTTGCGGAGAGGTTCAGGGTCGAGGAGCTGCTGAGGGCGGCCTTCAACGACATGGAGAACGTCGGATACGTGACCCCGAAGGGGAAGGGGAGGAAATACTCGAGGGCCGCCTGCGGGGCCTTCTTCTCAGCCGTGAAGTCGTTCTACGGCTCGAACTTCAATCCCCTTCACATCAAGAAGCCCCCCGTCTGGCCCTCCAAGCCCGTCAAGGTCCCGAACCAGAGGGAGCTCAGGGCCATATGGGACCAGGCGGATCCCCGCATGAAGCTCTGGATAGTCACGCAGAAGGATTCCGGCATATCTGGCGGAGATCTGATAGGCCTGAAGCTCGATTCCGAGTCTACGGCCTACGGGACCATAAAGGATCAGCTCAAGAGCGGCCAGGTTCCCCTTCACGCCACCGTGATGAGGGGGAAGGTCCCAACCGCAGGCTTCTACGACGCCTTCTTCGGCGAGGAGGTCTACGACTCCCTTCAACAGTCGGAGATAAAGGAGAGGATCTTCGACCTGTCGATAAGGTACGTGCAGGTTCTTCTCCCCAAATACGCCAGGCAGGCCGGGGTGAAGGGGCCACGCATAACGCCACACGCGCTCCGGAAGTTCTTCAACACATACACGAAGATAGGGGTCAGGAACTACGGGGCGACGGAGCTCCTGGTCGAATACTGGATGGGCCACAGCCTAGGGAGGACCAAGGGGGCCTACCTGGCCCCTCCGATCGAGGAGCAACAGAAGATCTACCAATCGGCCTACCCGATGCTCGCGATAATGGAGTCCTAGGGCTTCTTCGGCCTCTTCTGCTCCTCGTACGATATATTGTAGACGGGCTGCTGCTCGATCATCTCCTTTATGAGTTTGCTCAGCGTCACCCTTTCCCCCATGAAGAGGCGCAGGGCTTGGAGCTTTATGAGGTTGTCATGTACTTCCTGCTCGACCTTGATTTGGGTATACCGTTTCACCATGATATACCGTGGTTATACTGGTTACAATCCCCTTTAAATCTTGGGTATGGACCCCCATAGCCCGGTAGACCATGGCAAAGTTGTCCTTCGCTAGGGTTCCAACCGTCACGGTGCGTAGGGTCCTCGGGATCCGCGCTAGGCGTCCTGGAGCCGGACAGCTATGTATCAAGGGCCACCTATCGGGTAAGAAGTACTCGAAGCCCCCGAAGGGGATGGGTGGACGCAACAACGTAGCGGTCTGGCAGGCCATGTATGACGCCGCCAAGGCCTGCGGCTTCGCCGTCGTGAAGCCGAAGCCCGGTGGATAAGAGAAGTAGGCATATAAGCCACTTCTCCCCCATTTTTTCTTATGTCCCACCCTATCGATGAGTATGTGGAGGCATTGGAGCTTCACAGGTCCAATCGCAGGGACGAGGCAGCTGAAAAACTAGCCAAGTCCCTGGGCGGCGAAAAGGCCACCGAGCCCATAAGCGGATCGCTGGAGAAAATATTCGATAAGGATTCCCTGATTCACGATGCCGTTCTGGATACCGTCGCGAATGAGGCCAAGAGGAGGAAGAGGTAATGTCCGAGTGTGAGAATACTCAGCCGATGGGCCAATGGGTCAGGGGGGGCAAGAGGAAGTGCTTCATGGGAGTCATCCTCGACTGGTACGTCGGGGAGCTCGACGAGAACGGCAAGGCGGAGGAGGTCGCGAAGATCAGGCAGATGGTTGAGAAAGGGGATGTTAGCCCCGAGGAAGTGGCGGATGAGCTGGATGCGATAAAGGAGAGGGCGGATCCCGGCCTGAGGGCTCGCCTGAGGGAGCTCGATTGCTCCCTCCAGGTGAATGAGAAGAGCGTGCCGACGGGCACGTGCCCCGCCGGTGAGGCTTGAGGCAGAGGCGACTATCGTTCTGTAGGCGCACCCGAAAAAACTTGTGGCGTATCCCCCAGGTGCTTTGTCTGAACGGGTCCGACCCTAACTATGTCCTCCCTCTCGACGAACTCGCCTGAGACGTAGAAGCAGCCCCTCTCCATGTTCTTCAGGGAATAGGGGCTCCTCGACAGGGGATCCGCCAGGGCGGGAGGTATCTGGGCGAAATCCCTCAGCGTCTCCAGGTCCCTCGGCCACTCCGTCCTGCCTATGATCTTATTGGCGCATTGGGATATTACGAACTTCGAGACCCACGCCGGCCTCTGCGTCAGGACCATCGTGCCCATGCCCCTCTTGCGTCCCTTCTTCACCATCCTGATTATCTCGTCCCTGCACTCGCTCTTGGTTATGCCCCTCTCGGCCACGAGCTCGTCGGCCTCCTCGAGGACGAAGAGGTATGGCTTCCTCGCGCTCTTCTCGAGGGCGAGGAACTCGTCGACGAACTCGGCCACGTAAGCCTGCCCCGTCCCCCTGTCGAGCAGGGGGCCGCTGAGGTCTATGATTGCGCTGATCCTCTTCTTGAGGACCTGCTCCGCCAGGAGCCCGGCGGTCTCGGGGGTGAGCCTTGAGCCGCCAATGCCGTTATTGCCTATGTGCCACATTTGGGGGAACTTCTCCAGCAGCGTGTAGTATTCCCCCTCGACGTCGATGATCACCACGCCCGCGATGCCGTTGAGCTGCTCGATGATCCTCCGCGCCGTCCATGACTTGCCCCATCCCGTGATGCAGCAGAGTAGCGTCCTGCCCGTCACGATCTCCTGTATGTCCAGGGCCACGTCGCTGCCGCTGATGGACTTGCCCAGTATGATCCTCGGGATTATCACTTGCTGGCTTGACTCCATATCATCTACCCGAAAAAAGTCATGGTTCCCTTCCCTCTGAGCCGATGTAGCACTCCCTGGACATGGCCGCGCTTACACCGTGCGCCTTGTAGCCCTCAGGTATGTAGTGCTTGAAGTACCTCTGGATGTAGATTCCTGACACCCTCTTCTGCTCCCTTACTAAGGGCCATCCGGGCTTGCCGCACTTGGGACATTTCTGGAGGTCCTTTTTGCGAGGCCTTCCCACCTTCTTCTTAGGCATGGCTTACACCCGAAAAAGGTCATTCTCCCTTAAAATCGACAATTTCTAAGAAGACCCAGTTGGCAAGACCTTTACTATCAAGCCGTTCATGCTTTGGGCAGCTTCGATCTTCCATCGTTAGCGGTAGCTCCACTTCCTCCGTATATCCACAATCAGGGCATCTCAAGATCGCCTTCTTCATTGTTTCACCCGAAAAGAGGTCAGCGGAGCGGTGACGGCCTTCATGGGCAGGCCCCACATCCCCCTGCCTGCATTGACGGCGCACAGCTGCACGGCGACCCTGACCCTGAACTTCCAGGTCGGCTTGTAGACGACTGCGGGATAGTGCGCGAGGACGTATTCGTAGATCCTGGCCAGCGGCAGCACGGCCATCGCCTTACCATCTATCTCCTTCATCTCACCTTGGGTGCTTATGGCGTCACATATAGCTTGTTTCCAGGGGACGTCCAGATACATGGACTCCCTGGGCGGGGGTCCGTAGTTCAGCTTCGACGGGTCCATGTGCGGAGTGACCAGGCAGGCGACGAAGGCGTTCTCCCTCACGCAATCCGAGCATGGCGTGTTGCACCTCAGGAACTCCCTGTAGTGCCAGCCGAGCTTCTCCAGGGGGGTGGCCCTCCCGTAGGCCCACTTCTTCGCCCTGAGGGGGGTCTCTATCACCCTGCCCCTGGGGATCCCAAGTCCTGCTAGCACGGCGGCGTTCTCAGACGTCGTCTTCAGCCGGAAGTAGGCCTTCTTCAGCGTGAGTAACTCACGAAGCCTCCCCTCGGATGGGACAAGCCCACTTTTGCCGTCGGCAAATGGGAGACCTGTGGGAATTGAGTCGACGCTGACCTGTATGTTCAGGGCTAGCGGATCCGCTTCGACCTCTCGGTACATCGACATCGGGTTCAGCCCCCTGGTGAGGAGGAAGTACCTCCTTTCCGGGAAGAGCTCCTTGAACTTAGCATAGTGACGCGGCAGAGGCTCTATGTAGGTCCCAAGCCTGATTATGCCCCGCCCCGTGGTCCTATGGCCCCCCCACGTCCTAGACCTCAGACGCCAAGACCTCTCTCGGCGTAGCAATAGGGGCAGAGCCCGCTGCCGAAAAAAAAGCAGGGCTCGAGGCCCTCGACCTCGGGGCAGTCCGTTATGAAAACCCCTTCCATCTTCAAGTTTGGCATTTTACCCGAAGAGGTTCAGCTTGTGCTCCCTGGCCGCCCCATCTCTTTCCATTTCTCCACCGCCATCTCCAGCACCTCGGAGAGGCACTCAATCCAGAATTCGACCTCATCGACGTTCAGGGGCCTCTCCTTCAGGATCCTGCCTATGACCTCGTATGCCTGAATCAGCTCAGTGGTGCCGTACGCCCTCAGATTAATAGCCGCTAGAGCCATTTCTACCCGAAGAGAGCTGCTCAACAGATATGTCCTGCGGTATCGGCCTCTTGTCCGACCTGAACCTCTTGAGGCGCGGCTCGCGTAGGGAGAAGAACTGCACGGTCCCAACCCTGACGTACCTCTCGCCGTTCCATGCCATCTTGGCCTGCTCCGCCTCGTACGTCGTCGTGAACTCCAGCTCCACTATCACTATGGGCTTGACGTAGTAGGTCTTGTCCTCCTCCTGCGACTGGTACTTCATCAGCTTGAAGAGGGTCTTGCTCATCTCCCTGTCGGTGGCGGTCCCGAGGTCGCCTATCTCAACGAAGGCCCCGTCCTTGTCCATGAGGGCGATCCTGACGGACGTTGCCTCCTGGTTGAGGATCCTCTGCTTCTTGTTTATGCCGACGATGCAGGCGTCGAGCGTCCTCACCGGCTTGACCCTGTACCTCTGCTCGTTGAAGGTGATCACCAGGCCCTCGAAGCCCTTGTAGACGACCCACTCATCCCAAAAGAGCTTAAGCCCCTCCCTCGTCGGGGAGATGACATGTGGCAACACGTAGACCCTGTCGGATCCGTTGAGGGTATTGCGGAGCTCCTCCAGCCTCCAGGCATATGGCTGCATCGGCTTAACGCCATTTACCTCAACTAAGTCCCACACGCCCAACTTTATCTTTCCGATGAGGCCGGAGTCGTGGGACTTCATGGCGTGGAGGAAATCGGGCAGCTTCTTCATCTTGCCGTCCTCTATGAGGTGGGGCTCGGCGAGGACCTTGAGGGACTTGTACCCCTTGGCCTTGCAGAGCCCCTCGAACTCCTGCAGGGCGGGGTAGTCCTTCCTCAGCTTGCCCCAATCGTTCACTATGAAGGTCCCCAATTGCTCGTCGTAGACCACGAGGCTGAACTGGAGGCCGGAGGGGTATAGGAAGGTAGGTGTGTACATACCCATGCTCCCTCTGGCCCACCTGCCGGCTTTCTCCGTCAGCCTTGGCAGCCGCCACGAGCCCCTCCTGGGGGACCACGTCGTCTAGGCCATCCAAGTCTTTCATGACGGGCTTGTATTCGCGTATTTTCATATCGGTCCTGAGCTCGATCATCTTAACCCGAAAACTTAAATTTGCTCTCAACGGCCCTGTTGACCTTTATTTAATAATTAATGTTAAATATCTCATGATTACCACTAAAATACGCGAGTAGCTCACCCGTGAGTCAGGCGGGGCCCATCAGCTCCGCCTCGACGGCTGCCTTTATCTGCTTGATGTGATGGCACTCCCTCCTGTGATAGACCCAGGCGGGGCAGCTACACTCGTATGTCCCCTCCTTCGTGAGGGATACCGTGTATTCCTTGTCGGGATTGCTGGAGCTCGGCACCTTCCATTTCTGTACGTATTCCTTGGCCATCTTTCAACCCGAAGAACTATCTTTTGTGCCTGAGGCCCGGCTGCTTCCTCTTGAAGGGGTTCTCCACGCGATTGCCTTTCTTGTCGAAGTTCTGCCAGCATACTGGGCATATCAGGAGGCCCGTGTCCTTCCCATACCTGATCCTGGGGACGAGCTCTGTTTGGCAGGCGGGGCACATGGGGATGACGCCCGCGCCATACACGGCGCCGCTAGGCTGCGGTTGCTCCCGGGGCTCCCCCAACTTCAGCACCCTGCCCATCGGACCACTTTAACAGGTCGTTGCCGAGATTCTCCAACTGCCCCTCCCTCCTGACGATGAGCTGTTGGGACCTGCCCAACTCCCTGACCATCGCGTCGAGGAAGGCGTTCACCATGTCGTCGAGCCTAGAGAGCTCCTCATCGTTCGCCTTCTCCCAGGCCTCCTCCGTCATGTAGACGCCTATCTGATACCTTCCGAACAACTTCTCTGCCATCTTTTCACCCGAAGAACTACGCTGGCTGATCTCCGACGAATCCCACGGGTTCCGTGACAGAATCCCCAGGCTCAAGCAGGAAGAGGTTATCGGGGTCCATTATCGTCAGCTCCGCCCCGTTCTTGAACTTGAGGATGATTTCCCTATTCCCCTTGCGCTCGATGCCTACGAGCTTATCGAGAATCTTCAGTTGGCTCATCTTTACCCGAATAGGCTGGCCTATGCCAGCTTCTGCTGCTCCGCCTGGCGCAGTATCGCCTCCAGCTCCACCACCTTCTCGCTCGGCTTCTCCACCGCCTCCAATCCTACCGCCCGGTAGTCGTGGCAGATGAAGATGTCCTCGGTCGGCGGCGGGAGCATGTCGACGAACTTCTTGGCGGCCTCGATCTCCTGCGGCGACGCCTGGCTGACGTCGGCCCTCATCGTCTCCTCCAGCTCGAGGAGGTTCATGGGGATGATCTCCTTGAGCAGGACCCTGTTCGAGCTGCTCACCGTCAGGAGGCAGGTCCTCTCCTCGTATGTGTCCTTGTAGGCCACCACGATGACCTTCTCCAGGAGCTGGGTCGCTATCAGGAGGTTGCGGAGGTTCCTGGCCGTGGGGGGGTCCTGGGCGACGATGCCCTTCTCCTCCAGCGTGGCGTCGGAGTACCGCTCGGCGAAGTCCTTCCTGGGAAGGACATAGGCAGCTGCCTGCACTATGCCCTTGTCCTCGGTGAACTTGACCTTGAGGATCTCCTGGCCCGTGGCCTTCAGTATGCGCTTCAGCCTGCTCCAGTGGGGATACCTCTCCCCGCAGTTGCAGCTATAGCCGCCCGCCCAAGCAGGCTTCTCCCCGCACTTGGGGCAGACGAGCTCCGTATCCGCCTGCCTGACGTCGGCGAACTTGACGACCTTGACGTCGCCCACCGCCATCTGCATCGGTCCGAACTGTGCCGTTATCCTTAGCTTACGATCTCTCATGGGATTTTTACCCGAATATGCCGTTAATTGATATTATCGGCACACCCGAAGACTAGGCGTATTTCTTGAGTTCCTCTTCGGTTGCACAGTCAGGGCATACGTAGTTAGGGAACAACGGAAGGTCCGCTCTGCCGCATCTCTCGCATGGCACGCTGGAAATCCCGCCTTGGGTGAAATTGACCTCCGGGAGGCCCTTGAGCTCCTCCTTCCAGAACGAATCCACGTGGCCCCCGTCGAACCTCACGCCCATCATGGGATCATCGGGGTAGGGCCCGCCGCTGATGTCGTAGTCGAGCCAAATCACCCTGCCGACCGCGCCTATGAAGCGCACATCGCAATGCTCATCTGAGGCCTTGACCACCTTGACCCTATCACCTATCTTGAAGGGGGCGCCCTTGATGTTCCACATCCTCAGGGGCAAGGGCAGGCATCCCTGTTTCTTCCAGTTACGTTTCAATGTCATCCACTTCGCGTCCAACCAATTCCACGCTTTCATTTTAAAACCCGAAGACTCAGGCCCTGCTCTTCTCCAGCTGCGCTATCAGCTCCCTCAAGTCCTGCTCTATGTCCTCGGGATTGTGGTTCCAAGTCTTGCAGCCGCAGCCCACCGCCAG
>Ga0315314_1000625_pt1 | contig 36914 bp, 34 predicted proteins | sample TDP9_MG_FD_203631 | JGI IMG/M metagenome (GOLD analysis project Ga0315314, IMG submission 203631) | Freshwater sediment microbial communities from Lake Towuti, South Sulawesi, Indonesia - TDP9 | ecosystem: Environmental > Aquatic > Freshwater > Lake > Sediment | place: Indonesia: South Sulawesi... | reverse complement strand
CATATCGACTGCAATGCAGGTAAATGCCACAAGAGAAATCCAACTGAAGGAAATCGACAAGAGGCGGTTCAAAGAGGCAGCGGCGAAATTGTTGGGCATCCGGTTTCAGAAGTCCAAATGACTATAGATTAGAGAAGTGCAACTTCCTTGGTGATCGCAGCGGGTGAAAAGACATCCACACTTCCCGGCGCAATGACCCTAGAACTGCTTGGCGCGCAGCTAGATTATGTGACTGGAAAATTAGCACTGCTGGAGCTCATGATGATGTAAGAAGAACCCGAAAAGTACCCCTATAGTGTCAAGAACCACACTTATAGAAGCCATTTTAGAGGGATATCTTGATACGTGACGCCGTCCGGCAGTGTTCTCCGAACAGTAATAGGGAGAACGCCTCTCTTCAACTCTTCAATAGCCAAGTCGATAGGATTTGAGAGGCTGTCGGAAGGCTCAATTAGAATAGGAGCACCCATGGATATCTGTAGAGCCCTAGCTCCCACTATCCTAGCCTTCTCAAAACGAGTCAGCTTGGGAGGACCTACATGGATTTTTGCCTCTCTTTTCGGTTCCATTTCTGTATCCCTAGAGCTCCCCCCAAAGATCTTTACACAACGCCAAAAGTGGGAAAACGTGTTCTCCTATAAGTGGCAATCAAGTAATCCTCCGAATTTACTGCACAGTAACAGCAGCATAGGAGATTTAAGTCTTTCTGTTGATGACGAAGATGTTGGAAGGAGGTGCTGTTTCTGAAGGCGGTTTCAAGATTGCGAGACTTCTATCCATCATTCCCTGAGAAAGCTGCTTTGAGAGGCTGCCCTGAGTGAACGACATTCATTCATAGCGTGGACATGCAAATCTACCAGTCCAAAGCTCACGGTGTCACCGGCGCAAAACTTTATATCTTTCCACTCTCCGTGAACGTAGGAGCAATCTTGACTAAGGAAGACATGCGACTTAAGGATACACTGATTCTATTTGACAGAGATTCCGGGGTCTCAGTATTCCAGAATTTCAGAGGATACGACGACCCTATCGATGACGCCGAATGGATTCTAGAGAGGAACCCCAAGACGAAAGGGTTCATACTCAGACCGATAAGCTGTGGAGGCAGAGATGGACTATGGATCGGCGAATACTCCCATAACGGCAACACAATAGTCCGACACGAGGTTCTCTGCGACAGGGAGGTCCCCAAAGTAAGCAGACTGATAGTGAATTATTCACGCCGCAAAATAAGCGAGAGAGAAGCTATGGAAAACCTAAGCATCAGCTTGCTGAAAGAGAAATTGAGGAGCGAGATTATTAGGGGCTTCAAATACTATGAGTGTCCCATCGACCACTTCTTTTACACATGCAGCGAATTCACGAGGATATACGAGGGATTAAAAAAGAGATATGGAGATCAGAAGGTTCTTTACTTAAAAGTGGCAGACGATATCCGAGGTGCAGCTGAATGCTCGGAGGCCATCATCTGCCCTCTGAAGGTTCCAAACGCTTTTGAAAGGATCTACAATCTAGATAGGGTCCTCAAGGTTCGTGGTCTCGGAGAGATCAAGTTCACCTGTGCAGGAACCGTCCGGTTAACCTAACCGGAATCCTTAAGACTTCCTAACTATCTCTTTCGCCTGGCTTAAGGTTTCATTTATCCTCTTCCAGTGGGATCCGCGCCAATATATCTTTCCGCAGTTCTGACACTCCCAGAACTCATTGTAGATCTTGTATGTCGACTCTGGGATTCTCTCGGCGACATTTTCTTTTCGAATCGGCGTTATCCTTGAATTGCACTTAGGGCAACGCGACTCAGATATATCTATCGTAAGACTGAACTCATATTTCTTTGCCAGTACTGCCAACCTATCGCACTCTGTCTCTCCCTCAATCAGAAACGCTCTTACATTATCCGTCGCTGCCTTCTGATAGAGCCTTATGTCCCGCGTGAGGAGAATCCTCTGTTCTTCCTTTGCAACCTTAATTAGCTCATCGTCACCAAGGGAGTTCGAGTATGTTACGTCATGCCCAAGCATACGCAGCCATCGAGTGAGCTTTCCCAGCATGCCGTCAGCCACGAATCTCAACCGGAGCACCTCAATACTCTTCCACTTCCAGGCTTGGCTAGAATCTCGCCCTCATCCATAACTACATGACCGTTGACGAACGTTTTCACAGGTTTACCCTTAACCGTCCAGCCATCGAAGGGCGAATACTTTGCCTTCGAATGGAAGAGGGAGGAATCGATCCTATACTCTCTCTTCATGTCCACCACTACTAGGTCTGCATAGTTTCCCTCCTTCAAGTCGCCTCTCCCTTTCAGGCCTAAGATCCTAGAAGGATTGGTAGATGTCATCCTAGCCAGAGTCGCAAGGCTCATGCGCCCCCTATTCACCTCCGTCAGCATAAGGGGAAGCATAGTCTCCAGCCCAGGTATACCCGTCTTGACAAGCCAAACAGATTTCTCCTTTTTCTCCTCAATTGTGTGGGGAGCATGATCCGAAGCCAAGACATCGACCATACTCCTTGAAAGATACATCCATAGCTCATCAATATCCTGTTGTGATCTCGAAGGAGGGTCTGCTAACGCTATTGGTCCGATCCGCTTCAAATCATTAGAAGAGATCAGGAGGTGATGAGGAGTAACCTCTGTTGTGGCCGATAAACCAGCCTTCCTAGCACCGGCGATGGCGCTCATCGATTCGGCTGAACTAATGTGACAAAAATGTATCTGGACCCCGCTATTGCGAGATAATCGAAGAACATGATTTACTGAGTCTACCTCAACTTCAGAAGAATGAACTTTCAAATAGGCTTCTATGCCTCCATTACCTCGAAGATTCATCCTTCTCTCACTCAATAACCTTGCATCCTCAGCGTGGACTGCAACTGTAACGCCTACTCTGGCCGCTTCTGTTAACGCTCTTCCCAGTGTCTGCTCATCCAGAGGATCGATTCCACCGATCTGCTGCGACATGAAAAGCTTGAAGGCCAAAGATCCCCCATCCTCAACTGTCCAAGGTATTTCTTCGACAGCCCTTGGAAAGGCGCAGTAGAACCCGACATTGACAACCACCTTTTCTCCAGCTATTCTCATGCGCTCTTTCAAAGACTCAAGGTCCATGGTCACCGGCTTGTTATTCGGCATATCAACCGTCAACGTTACGCCGCCGTTCGCAGCAGCAGACGTTCCTGAAAAGAAGTCCTCCTTGTATGACAGCCCTTGATCACGGAGGTGAACGTGGATGTCTATCAGTCCCGGCAAGATCAGCATGCCTTTGAGATCTATTCTTTCGGAGGCTGCGGGCAGATTCACACTTTTGGCTATCTTGACTATTCGCTCCTCATCTATCGCCACGCCCCCTTCAATGGCACCGCGATGAAAGATCTTCGCATTGTCTAAGACGACGTCAACGGTCATTTACATTCGGCTCCGTCTGATCTAGAGTGCGGTTGAGGCCCTATCATGAATATTGGAGAAGCCCCGATATTTGGTTTTCAGTATCCCATAGAATCTGACATGTTGGAAACGGACAAATTCACATCGTCGAAGACTTCATCTTCTTTATGAAGTCAAGTACCTCCTCCAGTCGAGGAAGCCCTTTCCTCGTACCAACATTCATCACTTTCAAAGCTGCCACGGCGCCTCCCAACTCGACTGCCTTCGTCAGCGGCCAGTCCTTCAGCAAACCTGCAAGAAAGCCTCCATCGAAAGCGTCACCAGCTCCAGACGTATCAACAGCCTTGACCCTGAATACAGGTACCTCGACATCTAGGTCTGGGGCTACTATACGGTAATGTCTTCCACTTCGGACCAGAACAGTGGATGGCCCTGAAGCAGTAACTCTCAATATGGCCTCATCCACATCCTTAGTATCTGTGATGAGCATAACCTCCTCAGCAGTTGATATGAAGACATCCACGAAGCTTAACACGGCGTTCTGCACGTCTCTAAACTCCTTTTTTTCTCCCCATAGAGCCAGTCTAACATTGGGATCGTAAGAGATCAGTACCCTGTGATCTCTTGACCCCTGAAGAATCCTTAGAACTGCCTCACGGCTTGATCTCTTTCTAAGCAAAGCCTCTGAAAGATGGACAGCTTTGGACCTTGCGATATATTGCACATCTATATCGTCGGGCATCAGCGCGCTTTCCGGATCGGAGTATCCTGGAAAACGATAGAATATGTAATGCCTCTCGCCCTCCTTATCCACCGAGTAGAAAGCAATGCCTGTGGCCTCACCCTTCGCGCGCTTTACACAGGACGTATCTACTCCTTCGCTCTGGAAGTCGTGCAGTATAAGCGTACCGAACTCGTCATCGCCTACACAGCCTAGAAACCCAGTTCTTAAACCAAGCCTAGAGGCAGCGACTAGCAGGTTCGAAACGGCCCCGCCTGCAGATGGCACAAACCCCTGAACCTCGCTCAGAGCGACTCCGAGGTTGACTGGGGTAAAATCCAGTATAGCAGAGCCCACACCGATTAGATCCAAGTCTCTTGATATCTTCTTTTCCCTCAACATTCTACTGGAATCTCGCCAAATTTGGAAATTTCGAATCTGTCCGAAATTTGCTCAACGGATTTCGGAGATTCGCTTGACTTCACTACTAACGAGCCGCCGATTAGACTTAAGAATATTGTCCCCGCAGGAAAGGATTGTTCTGCCGTTTACTCTCGACGTACCACTCTTCCTGAACCCTCAGCCTCAAGGACCCTTTTTCCCTTACTAAGTCCGCACCTGTATCCAAACATTCGAGTACTGTAGTAGGGATCCCCCGCATACCCATCCAAGATACTGATGGCGTCAGTTCTCTCTTCAGAAGCGCCTTCAACACGTGCTTCGATTCCCCGCTGCGAACCTTCTTGCCCATTCATGCTCACTGCTTGCCAAGTTGGAGTCACTCTATTCGGTCAGATTCCCGTAGCTCCCTCGTATCAGGCGGAACAGGAAGGATCTTGTCTTTCCTCATCATTTCCGGAATTTAGTGCCGAGTAGCGGATTCCGAAGTCTCTGGGGACCGATGAAAAGCTTTATCTGTGAATCTCCATTACAGTCGTTAACAGTAATCTCTCCAGAAGGCATGAACACGCACTAAGTGTGGGATGATAAATGAGGCGTGTAGGAGTAGGCGTTGTGGGCTTAGGTATGGGCGTAAACCATGCGAAGGCTTTCAAGGAATACGAGAAAGCTAATCTTATAGCTGTTTGCGACATTAGGCCCGAGATTCTCAAAAAAGTATGCGACGAGCTCAAGGTAAAGGGATACCTGAGTTACCACGAGATGCTCCAAGACCCTGAAATAGAGGCTGTAGCTATAGCTACACCTAGCTACGAGCATGCCCCGATGGGCATCTACGCTGGTTTGCATGGAAAACATGTCCTTATCGAGAAACCCATGGCCACAGATCTAACCGCTGGAGACCGGCTCATCGAAGTCTGCAAGGAAAAAGATGTCAAGTTGGCTGGGATTTTCCAAAGTCGTTTGAACCCGAAAAACATCAGGATGAAGAAAGCCGTGGACGAGGGCAAGCTCGGCAAGGTATTCCTAGCCGAAGGGATCGTGAAGTGGTGGCGGAGTGACAAAGACTACTACCATGCCAACAAAGAGGTAGAGATGTGGAAAGGAACGTGGTTCGGAGAGGGAGGAGGATCGCTGGCCAACCAAGGTATCCATACAGTTGACCAACTCTACTGGATAATGGGAGAGGTCGACGCGGTCCATGGCCAATACGACACGGTGGGCCACACAATACAAGCGGAGGACTTCTGCACGGCTCTCATCCGATTCAGAAATGGCGCTGCAGGATACATCATATGTACAACGTGCATGCCTAGGGAGGCGCAGGAGACGCGCTTATCCATCTACGGAACTAAGGGGGAAATAACACTTACTGGAGATGAGCTCATAGTAAGGATCGAGGAAGAAACAGCGAAAACGGTAGCCGGCCAGACTCTGAAAAGCGACACCTTAACAGTTGCCCCAGGCGGCCCTCATGCTTGGCAGTGCCGAGACTTCATCGATGCCATAATAGAGGACCGCGACCCAGTTGTCACAGGTGAAAGCGCTCTCAAAGCTGTCGAGATAGTAACAGGGATCTACCAATCCGCACTCCAAGGAAAACCGATTGGACTTCCGCTGCCCAGATACTGAAGGAACTGAGAATCCTATATCAATCGGTATAAGTATCCGAGTCGGATTCCGACAGGAAGACCGCAACCCCCCTCTTTTTTGTCTTTCCGCAACAGAGCCGTCGAAATATCTGTAGTGCTAGAAGTATCCATTAGAAGTCCGATTCTATTCTAGACTTCCAAAGAGCGTTCTCATAATCGGGGAAGTAGAATGGCCAACTTTCTGCTATTAATTCCATCATTGCCACGAAACGTTTACTTTTTTCACATGGGAAAAATCAAAGATCCCTACGTTGTTTCTGACGTTCATGTTTTGTGATGGGGGTCTTATACCAGAGAGGCACCTCGAGACCCGAATGTTCGCCAAGACGACCGTACTCTCTATGAAAAGCGAACAAAGGGGTCCTTCTCATACATTTCCACACTCATAGACAATTTGGCCTCATCATCAAGAACATTCCGCTGATTCGGTGCAAAGCTAACATCACCCTAAGCACTTGCCTTGTAAGAGAACTTCCGGCAGTACTAAAATCAAATTTGATTTCGGCAAAGTGTTCTCGCTGAGGAAGTCAGGCTTGTCTTTCTTCTGGTTTAGGTTCGTGTACGCGGAACGCCGTGATCAGAATTGATAGGATGGTTAGAATCGGTGTGAGAAAGAATGGAGACTGTGGCGACACATTGTCGTATAATACTCCACCGATCATTCCACCAATAGCCATGAATATGGAACTGAAGAAGTTAGTGGAGCCTGCAACTTTTCCACGTAGCGCTTGTGGAACGAGATCAACGAGTAATGCTGAATAGGACGAAGAAGAGAGAATCATAAAAAACCCAGCAAGTATTAGAGTAATGAAGAGTGTTAGGTAATTCCCGTAGACGAAAATGAGGATGGCTGGAACCATTAGGGTACCCGATAGAACTAGAGGAATCTTTCTGCCGATCCTATCAACTATCTTTCCAGTCGGAATGGACAATGCGATAATACTGACGGAGAAGGCAATCCCGACATAGGCCCATCTTTCACGTGCGAGCTGGAGAGCCGGATCTTGTTGAGGCGCAAGTGTTGGATCTGGAGGGCCACCTATTTGAAGCACATAGAATGAGTAAACTAAGAAGAGATTCATAATCATAGCAAAAGAGAACTGGAGAATAAGTTGCGAGACGAACAGGAATAACGTTGACCGTGGCACAACTTTCCAAACATCTATGCCCTCTCGTAATGCTTTGGGATAAGAACTTAACGCTTCTTTCAGGTTCAATTTCTCGGATTTCTCCGTGCTTTCCCTAAGTTTGAGTCGAAATGTTGCTGCTACAAGAAACAGGATTGTGACCACCGCATACGCTATTCTCATACCTGTCAGTGAGCCGTATATAGTTATTAGAAGTAGGGCAATGGCTGGAGCGGGCGTTGTCGAGACGACCAATATCATATTGGATATTGAGAATCCCATTCCGCGTTTTTCAGGCGGAAGCGAATCAGCCATCATTGCGTCCAATGCTGGTTGATAGAGATGGAACAGGCTCTTTATCGTTTCCCCGATCAGAATGAAATGCCAGCTTGGAGCAGCGGCGTGAAAAATGTGTGAAAGAGCAACACCGAATGTCAGAGTTGATATAAGCCATCGTCTCCCATATTTGTCTGCCAAATATCCACCGGGAAGCTGTATAGAAGCTAGAGCCAGCATTGAGAACAGGCTGATCAGTCCTATGATGGTTGGGCTCCCGCCAAGCTGGATAATGTAATCTGAATAATAGGTTCCAGGTATTTCCCTAGCAAAATCCATCAGAAGTAGACTCACAATCAATATTAGGTAATTTCCCTTAACGAATGAAAACTCTTCCTTGATTTTCATTGCCTTGTCGTCGTCACTATTCCTGACAGATATAAATAGATTACGCACAGAAGGTCTTTACTGACTTCAGTCGGATGTTAGGCTCACGTGCAATACATAGAATAAGGTTCTGCTACCTCTTCGTCTGATTTATAACGTTGTTACCTTTCGTCGGATGACTTGCATTCAAACAAACATAACATCATCCATCTATTCTCGGCGGCTACAAACGTGGATGGGGAGAAAACTGGCTGGAGTTGGCTTTGAGTACGTCTACGAGTTTGACGGCGTAAAAATCTTCAAGAAACGCCAATAGACCGTATCCTATCTATCCCGAATGACCCCTATATCAATCGGTATAGATGCTCAGCGTTACAGCTTAATAGGTCTGCGGCCAACTCCTTGGCCAAATCTTCTGTGTAGTAGCCGTCTTTCACCATCTCGGCGAGGACCTTCGCCAGTTCCGACCGAACCATGCTGGCCTTCGCGTTCGTCCATTCCACGACATAGGCGTCGCTGAAGAATCCGCCTATCTTGTTGCGAGGCAGCATCTGTAACCTCTCTCTGAGGAACTGCTTTATTATATCTGGGTAGAATGTGTACCACCAGTAGCCGGAAACGTGGACATTGGGATAGTTCTTGGCGACAACCGTAAGTTCGTGAGACTGGATTTTGCTAGCCAAGAAAATATCGAAATCGACATTGCGAAACTGGCCAAAGAGTGGACATAAGTAGAGAAGAGAGCTGGGCTCGTACCCAGCGATGGCGTAATCCGGAGGGGACGCTCCCAAAACAGGTCTTCTCACGCCCATCATCAACTGAAAAGGAAGACCATATTCTTCGGCTAAGGTGAGTATGCAGTTCATGGAGAATGAGCTTAGCTTCCGCACTTCAGCAGCACTTAGATCGGAGCCTGAAAGCCTCTTTTCGAAAGGTTCTCGCACTTCCGTCTTGTTTGCTCCTACGAAGGTCTCTTCAGGGAGGATGCTTGCAGTAAGCGCTACGCATCGGGAGAACTTCTTGAAGAGCAAGGGTAGGGCGTCTTCAAACTCATCGACGGACTCTATCCCGACATTGACCGCTCTACCTAACCCCTCGATGTCATCGATGCTGAGTCTGCTGATCAAAGGTTCGATCCTCAAGGCGCCAACAAAGAAATCTGGGTCGTATTTCGGAATCTCCTTATCGTACCTGAACGTCAGGAAACCTTTCTTAAGTCTGGCCTTTTCAGCCAAGACTGCCCTGTACCAATTTCTCTCTTTCGCCCGCGAGAGAATCGCATCTCTCAAAGATTTCCAGTTTGCCTCATTAATCTCATCTTCCCCAAAGGCATAGAGCTCCTTGAGCATTTTCATTAGGCACCAATGGGTTGAGGTGTTTCTTATGAGCTTGAAATAGGGGAGGGTTCGTTTCATAACTTCCTCAAAGGATAGGCCTGCGGAAAACGCTTCCGGAGGGGCCCCGGCCGACCTCATTTCTGTGACTACGTAGTGGTAGAAGATGATCTCCTTTGGGTCTTCGGCAGCCGGATGCTCTCCATTGATGTGAGAGTGGACATCGACCAGCTGGAGAGAATCTATCCATGTCTTTAACGTAGAATACAATCTCCCAACCTGACTCAACGACATCTTACCCCGTTTTGCCCTATGCTTTCGAGATCAAGCCTCTCAGATACCTTACTCCGTTCACCACTTCACTTTCCAGCATTTCAAGGTCTATCAATCTGTGTCCTACATATCTAGGTGAGCATATTTCAAACGATAAGAAACCATCGTAATTGATCCGCTTCAAGGTTCTGATGAAGGGTTCTGCTATCTTCCCGAACAACCCTTCACCCAGAACAACCCTTTCTATCCTCTCGGATCTGAGCCGGGAGCCGCCGCCTCCAGCCTGCCACAAGATCTTCCCAGGCCTTATGACGGAATCTCCTACATGGATGAATGCTATTGATTCCTTGAATGCGCCATATATGTCTAGCAGTCTTTTCTCCAAATTCTCGGAGTCAGGAACCAGGTCCCCACTCCAAAGAAGGAGTTCCGGATCTATGCAGGCTTTAAGTGAGTCACTACCTATCTCTTCTATCATCGCAATCGTATCTCTGAAGGACTCGATCATAGGAGAGTGATTCTGCAGAGCCAAAGTGACCCCGAAATCTTCTGCCCACTTGGCGGCTTCAGATAATCCTTCCCGGCAAAGCTCCCATTGCTTCCAGTAGGAAACTGTTTCATCAGTATCTCTCATACCGGCCGCGAATACTCTTACGGTTGGAACGTCTAAGTCTTCAGCTAACTTCAACACTTCGTGAACATAGAGTAAGTTAAGTTCCCTTTTGAAGGTATCTGGGCCGCTGAAATCGTTATATGCGGCTATGTTAGCCAACTCAACCCCTTGAGAGTCAGCAAGTTCTCTCAGTTCTCTTCTTCCCTTCTCGTCCAGATCCATTGGATCGGCATGAGGTCTTTTTGCCATTAGTTCTACACCGTCATACCCATAGGTGGAAAGTTTCACCAAGATATCTTTGGCGCTAATTGGGTCTCCTCTATAGAAGAAGCCTGCATAGCTGACAGAATGTAGAGATATCTTCATAGCCAACACTTGCCTTTTCAGATCATGAATAAGCATGCACCACTTTCTCAAAACGTCATTATATAGTTTCTTATCCAACCCAGCAGAATGGCGGAGCCCCAACAAACACGGATTTGCTTGTTTGATGATGCGAATCTTAGAAGGTTGCCGATATGCTGGCGATCATCGATCTATGCCTTTTAGCCTTAATTCGCACTAGGCTGACGCAGAAGCGTATCTTGTGAGCTCATGGGTTGAGATGGACTAATGTGTCGATTGAGCCGCATGCAGGGCATTTAGAAAGGTCCCCATAGAGGATTTTTCTGCAACCATAGCAATATACCATCTCTGTTCGGTAGGTGTAGAATCCGATTGGATACGCATTCACGATCTCCTCTGTTGTGGACAGTATCTCCTCGGCCTTAACCTCTACACTTCCCATCGATATCACAGAAAGATGACCTCCTGGCAGCATCTTATGAAATCTACCTTCGAGACTAAGGTATTCTCTCAGTGGCATTTCATCAGCTTGCGGCACGACCGCCGAATAGGTGTAGTAAGGTCGTTTTCTATCTCCCTGAACCTTGACCTTAGCCCACCCATATCTTTCAACGTCCAACGTGGCCAATCTTTCTGAAGACTGGATATCGGATATTGAGGATAAAGCATAACGGGCCTCATGCTTATCCGCATAGCTCTGGATAACCTTAGATAGATTCTTGAGAGTCTCTTCGGCAAAGTCCAAGGCTTCCTTGCTCTCGCGCATACCCTTCCCGACCAGTGATCTCGTAGTCTCGTCCAGCCCCACGAAGCCTATGAGTCTCACGGTTCCCTCAAGCCTGTAGTAGGGGTCCCTTTCCTTTCTTTGTGTGAGGAACGGGAGTAACCCCTCTTTTGTCCGTTGCCTGATTGTTAGGTATTTCATCTCCAAGGCTCGGACGGCCAATTCCATCCGGTCATAGAGATTCTCAAAGAATACTTTCCTGTCCTCTCCGCTTTCGTACAGGGCTCTCGGGATGTTCAAGGTCACCCTATCTATATCCCCAGTGCGCACTACATCCAAGTCCCAATCGCCCTTCCAATCGTCTGCAAACCTTAATCCGGTCGCCGTGTACGATGCGAAGACTTGGTTCTTCGGACACAGATTGGCAAAATAGACCATTCCCTTCTTTGCAGCCAGATCATGAACGCTAGATAGCAAACTTTGATAGGCTTGATCTTTGAAAGCTTCAGGTCGTATCTTAGCAATGAGGCGTGGATTCACGACTGGCTTAGCTTGTTCCTCCATAACCTCTATGAGGGCCGATCCGAGCATGCAACTCTCATTAATGAACTCAGAATACTTACCCACCTCTCCGCCGTTTGGTCCATACGCTTCGCTTTCAGCCAGAAAATCCGGCATCGCCATTTCTACCCCCAAGCATACGCCGTTTGGAATAACGTGATTCACCTCCATGAGAAAAAGGCGGATCTGCTCCTTGACCTCCTCTGGTCTGAGGCCTTTTGCGAATGGCGCCAAGAATACGTTGAAGTAGTCTATCGTCTGCCTTCCCGAAAGCTCCGCAGATGCGAGTCTGCCAACCTCGATGATCATCGAGAGAGCGGACTTAAAGCTCTTAGGAGGGGGACTTGAGAGCAACATCGAACCCGGTCCCTCAAAGTCTAACCCTCCTTTCAGGAAGTAGCGTACGTCATGAAGAAACTCGTCTGGCTTCAAGATCCAACACCCGAGATTATTGAGGTGGAGAGCACCTGACAGGTGAGCGTCCGCGACATCTCGGGGGAGGACATTCAAGAGAGTGTACTCAGCCACGACGGCGTTTCCAGCTGCCCTATGAATTGCTTCAACATCTAGACCGGCTTCACTCATCCTTTTAATATGACTGGTAACCTCGTATACCGGAAGCCCTAGACGTGTCAGTTTGTGCCGGTACTCCTCTAAACCCCTCTCCAGGAGTACAGCATTTACAAATTCTCTGATCAGTGGCGCAGTGAGGTACTTGATTCCTATTTCCTGTAACCTCTTCTCGGTCTCACGGGCAATCTTCTGCGCCAGATCGACCGGGACATTTGCCTCTTTTATGAGCGACTCAACGATCTTGTTCCGATTGAAATCCTCTATCGCCAAACGAGATGTTCGAACGAGTATTCTTCTCTTTTCGTATGCAGCCTCTTCAAGTTCATCGACAAAGTCCACAACCTTTCTTCCTAGCTCGGTAAGATGGTACTTTTTTGTTTCAACATCTGGCTCAATTAGGTCCATTCTCAAAAGCTGCTTAAGGTGATACGCAAACCTCCCGGCGTCTCTGACAGGACTGAGATGCAAAAGGTTGATGATTTCCGTATATGAGAGGGGGCCTTTTTCAAGCAGAAAAGTAAGAATCTTAAGCCTTAACGGTGAAGAAACCGCCTTTATCACCTTTCCACCAATATTCTTCCTAGACAAAACGACGCACCATAACTATTCCATTACTTGGCAACTCGTTAATTTAAAATTTCTAACATAAAAACTTCGTACATCAATGAAATCACCATCGGTCTCAATACCAATATGTTATCTTGAAATCCCTGAACTCCTCAGTTGGCTCCTCCCAGCGTACCCTAACATCCTTGACTATGGCTCCCTGCGGACCGCCACGACAAAAAGAAATCATCGCGTTCACGTCATTTTCTTCGCCTTCAAAGATGGCCTCAACGCGACCGTCAGGAAGATTTCTCACCCATCCGGTCACACCTTTCCTGCGAGCCAGTCTCATAGTCTCCGAGCGAAAGAAGACACCTTGCACGAAACCGGTCACAAGCACGTGGGCTCTAACTCTCATTTCCCGCACAGCTTCCAGTAGTGCTATGTTCACGGTTCCGCCTCTTCTTGCCAACGAGGAATATGCCTCCACCGATACTTCGGAGGACAGGAAGCCTAGACAGTATCTCGATTGTCTTTTTGGAGCCAAGATAGGATGATTGACTTGTTATCTTGATTCCCCTTCTGACTAGGAGCCTCTTCAAGGTTGAAGGATCGAGGAGGGTTATGGCGTCGAGATCCCTCTCAATATCCGTCTCGGAGTCATCTAAGACGGGTTCCCTATGCTCAAAGGTGGGCGTTCTCTCTGAATTGAAGAGCCTTTGAAAGAGCGTCTTCATCATCGATAGCGCTCTTCTAGGATTCTTCGCATATATAGGGCACAGCAGGTTCGGGCTTGCGATTACGATTTTCCCTTCTTCTATGGCAACTCTTATCATGTCATCTATACATTGTTCAGGGAGACTGAGGTGTTCCAGAACATCGAGGCAGCCCACAGCATTGAAGATGTTATCTCTGAAGGGCAGCTTGTAGGAGCTTGCAATGATGAAGGAAGCCTCGGTAGAGCTTCTTGCCGCGTTTGACAGCCTTATGCCTACAGGCGAGATGTCGATTCCAATTGCTTCAAGGCCATCGGCAGCCAATCTGTTCACAACCTGTCCAGTGCCGCATCCGACATCGAGGATCATACCTTCTTCCGCTGTTGTCAGGGACTTGTGATACTTTTTGAACCAGTCGTCGAATTCTTTTTCCTTCAGTTTGGAGAAGTACCGTCGATTGGTTCTGTAGAACCTTTGGATGTCTTCTTCGGTCTCCAATCCTAGTTTTCTTCTTCTAGGCGACTTTGGTGAACTTTATGTTTCCCTGAGAGAGTCCGACATCGTATACTTGATTGACACTGAAGTTTATTCCAAGTTCCTCGTATTCATCCTCGGTTAGGAACAGTATGATCTTAGGTAGGTTGATCTGAGGTTGAATAGCAAACATTGGCAATTGCTGCTGGAGAGCTTGGAGAACATCCTGAACCATTCTCGCCTCCTCTGTCGGGGGTCTTATAGCGAACCTGGGTACAATGCTCTCTTCCACAAGCTCTATTCGTCTCCCGAGATTCCCCTCCGGATCCTTTATCGATTCTATTCTCTGGACTCTGACCCTCATCGATAAGACCTCGTCCATATGTGCGATTATAGAAAGTGGGAGTCTCTCTAATAAAGGACTACTCCATCTCGATGGTCGCAGGCGGTTTAGGCGTCACATCGTAGTACACTGTAGATACATTCGGGCAATCTTCAACAATCTTGCGGGATAGACGGAACAACGTTGTCCACGGTATATCGGAGACGGCAGCTGTTATGAAGTCTTGGCTTTCCACCGCTCTTATCGCAACGACGTATGGCTTCTTCTCCCGTGAAGACAAGCCAAAGAGAACCCGTGTTATGGACGGATTCCTCCGGACTATTTTCTCCTGTAGGAGGACGAGGTCTCTGATGGAGGGCATATGGGACTCTTTGAACCCTTGCCAATCAATGGTCAAGATATCTCCGTACTGCCGTGTCTTCTGCTTTATGCCGGTCGCCTTGTCTTCAAGCAGCCTTAGAGAAATGTCTTCCATACATGTTTTCAGCGACTCCGAGATCGTGTTCTCCATCTCTGTTATGACTTGAGACCTTTTCTGCTCTCGATCCTCGACTACTGTTGCGAAGTACTGGCTAGGCTTGTATTTGGCGAGCTCTTTCTCTGTGATCGCTGTCGCCTCCTTAAGCGTCTCTAGCTTGTCCTTTCTAACCTCCCCTACAACCCGTACAAGAAGACCCGGACCTGGAAATGGTTGACGCTCCGAGATCTCAGGCGGGATCTTAAGGTACCTTGCCACCTTCCTGACATCGTGCTTATACAGACTTATAAGAGGCTCAACAACTCTGAAACCATACTGGTCAAAAGCGTTGATGCCGATCTGATCCAAGACATTATGTTGGGTCTTTATTCCTCCCTTTGTTTCGAGAATATCAGCCAGTATCGTGCCTTGCACTAGGTATCTGGTTCTCTCCGCCTCACCAGCGTCACCTAAAGTCCTGTAGAATACATCTCGAAAAGCCTTTCGCTTCTCCTCTGCGTCTCTCAGTCCTTTTACCGCGGTCATAAAACGTTCCTCAACCCTCAATACCTTTACGGGCAGGTTCAATGAGGGACCCGAGAGAAGGTCAACGACGGTCTCCGGCTCTCCTTGTCTTCTAAACCCATCATCTATGGTTACGCATGAAAGGTTGTCTCCTATGGAGAGATGCGTCAGGACAGCGCATGTTGTGCTATCAACACCGCCCGAGACAGCGACCAACGCTCTTTCGTCGCCGATTGTTTTCTTTATCTCCTTGACCTGTGTGTCCACAAAGGCCTTGACGTCAAATTCAGCCATACCCCTTCTCCTCCTTTCGATCTTTCAATGGCACTGAAACCTTTATATCTATTACTTTTCAAACCGGTCGAACATCGATCTCTAATAGAGGTCCTTGCCCAGCTTCGTTCCCGCGGGGTTGGTTGAAAAGGCATCGATTACCGGTCCAATTCTTTTGATGAGATCTTTCGTTTTCATATGAATAGAAACCGTATGTAAACCAGCGTTGAAATTGACCGTCTCGTTTTCTAATATGGACTCGTCGAGGTACGTTGGAATTCCAAAAAGATTCCCGAAGGGATGGACAGAACCGACTTCACATCGAGTTATCTCGAGCACTTCGCGAGCAGAAGCCAACACCAGCCTTCTTGTTTTGACAATCTTTGCCAACTTCTTTAGGTCTATTCTTCTATCGGCTGCCACGAGGCCCATGATGAAGCTTCCTTCTTCTGTTCTGAGTACCAGCGCTTTCACTCCTGTTTTGAGTTCCACTCCTCTTATTCTTGCCGCCTCTTCTGAGGTGTAAACAGGTCCATGCTCAGAAACCTCATATGATATGCCTTTTTCCTCGAGTAATTTTCTGACCTGTTCGAGCTCCTGGATTCCCATTCCGCTCATCGTCCTATCTTCTGGGATTGGCAAAGCGCATTTATTTGTCTTTCATATTTCTGAGGAATAGGGCCAAGAAACAGTTAAATAGAATCTGGACGGAGAACTTTGCTTGAGGGTGGAATCATGCAAATACTGATGTTCACGAAGATGCTGAAGAATACCGGGAAGATCTCGCTTGAAGAGGCCGGAGACCACATGGTCCAGATGGGTTTCGACGGCGCTGACCTCACAGTACGAGAGGGAGGCTATGTGCTTCCCGAAGAAGCTTCTGAAAAGTTGCCTCAAGCTATCAAGATGCTCAAGTCAAAGGGTTTGACGGTTCCCATGATCACAACCAACATAACTGACGCAAAGACAGGCTACGCCGAGGACATCTTCAGAACCGCTTCGGAATGCGGAGTAGAATACATAAAACTGGGATACTGGAGGTATGAAGGCTTCGGCAAGATCCTTAAGCAGATCGAAGAGGCTCAGAAACAAATCAGCGAAATCTACACCTTGAGCAAGAAGTATGATGTCACTGCAACAATGCACACTCATGCGGGACCCTACCTAAGTGCTGACCCGGTGCTCCTATTCATGCTTTTGAAGAATTATGACCCAAGATGGTTGGGAGCCTACATCGATCCAGGCCATATGTTTGCCGAAAGCGGGCCTCTTGGACTGGAGATGAGAATAGACCTATTGGCCGCGTTTATTCGACTAGTAGCCGTCAAGAACTATCGCTGGGTCAAGGTTCCTGAGGAAAAGACTGGGGAGAGGAGGTGGAGACTAAATATGATGCCCTTGAAGGACGAGATCGTTCCCTGGCCTTTGGTCTTTAGATGCCTGAAGACGATCGCTTTCGATGGATGTGTCTCCATTCACAGCGAATATGAGAATTTGGATTTTGAGCAATTGATAAAACAAACTGGAGAAGATTTGAATTATCTCAAGAAAGTGTTGAATAGTGTTTGATTGTTCTTGAGCTATGTTGGTGAGTGTGCCCTGGATTCAGATATCCGAGTAATAAGATTGGAACCTAGTTTCAAAACAGATAGGCTACGTGTTCCCTTAAAGTTCGGGCGGGTTGTCGTCGCCGACTCCACATCCCTGCTTGTCAAGGCTACGGTCGAGAACAGAAGAGGCGATGTCTCCGAGGGCTTTGGATCGATGCCGCTTATAGACCAGTGGGCCTTCCCCGATCCCGCAATTTCTCACGGGAAAAAGCTTAGAGCAATGATGCTCATCGGCGAAAAGGCCTGCAAGTTCCTCGAGAAACGCGCAAGTCGCAAATATGCGCATCCAGTCGACATAATGTTAACTGCAAAGGATGATATCGTCAAGATTGCCAAGGAAGCTCGGAAGGAGGGGGCACTCGAGGCTGACATGCCTATCCTGGGAGTGCTTGTCGCAACCTCTCCAATAGACGCCGCGCTCCATGACGCTTTCGGGCGGGTTAACGAGATATGCTCCTACGATGGGTACGGGCCCGAATTCATGGAGCACGACCTCAGCTCCTATCTTGGTGAGGAGTTCAGAGGCAGATATATCTCAGACTATGTCCGGGGGGAGTATGCCAAGGAGCTTCCGCTTTTTCACTTGGTGGGAGCCCTCGACAAGCTGACGAGGGACGAAGTTGACGCTGGTGATCCGAGGGATGGATTGCCAGTCAGCTTGGAGGAATGGATTGAAAGGGATGGAGTCTTCTGTCTGAAGGTAAAGCTGAGCGGCACGGATATATCTTGGGATGTTGAGAGAACGAAGACTGTGGCCGAGATAGCCCAACAAGCCCTCAAGAGAAGAGGTCTAGAGAGTTTCTATCTATCGGCTGATGCCAACGAAATGAATAGAAATCCCGAAGCAACCCTAGAATACCTCAGAAAACTGAGAAGACTCTCACCGATGACATTCAATAGCCTCCTATATCTGGAGCAGCCTACTGAAAGGGATGTGACCCATCACATGTTTTCTATGGGGGAGGTGGCCAAGATCAAGCCGGTTCTGGCCGATGAAGGCGTAACAGACTTTGCATCATTCGATCTAGCTCTCAGGCTTGGGTGGTCTGGAGTAGCAGTAAAGGCTTGTAAGTGGCACTCGTCAAGTCTTCTTTACATCGCCAAGATGGAGCATTATGGAATACCATACTCCATACAAGATCTGACCTGCACTGGCTTGGCGCTCGTACATTCGGCTGGTCTCGCAGCCCGCTCAAGGCCGCTGAAAGGATTTGAGTATAATGCCAGGCAATACCTGCCCTTCGCCTTTGGAGAGGTTCAGGATAGGCACAGAAGCCTATTCACAGTCAGGGATGGAATGGTTCGGACAGATTCCTTGAAAACCCTTGGTTTGGGCTTCTCGGTCGAGGGACTCCATCTGTAGTAGTCGGTTGCAACGTCTAGCCTTTTTGGCCCGTGGAATCTGATGGATAAGGCGGAGAAAGGTTGCGGATCCTCCTGTCTAACCTCATGAGGCTCACTGGATATGCAGGGTCGATGTATCAACAGTTGATACATCAAGTTTATCGGCAGACTTCAAAACCGGGACGTGGAACCTTGACGAGGATACTGGTGCGTGTAATGCTGGTACCTAGCCGGCTACTACACTTCTAGGTGTGAAGTCCCATCTTTCCGGAAGCCTCGCGGATACTCTTAGTGTAAGCTCAAATGTCAGATGCTTCTCTACTGGCATTCTTGCCAATCTGGTCTACTAGTTCCATGGTCTTTACTGCATCTTCGAAGCATGTTTCCGGTTCCTCGTCCTTGACCAAGCATTCAATAAAGTGTTTGTTCTCGTTGTAAAATCCGTAGTAGATGTGAAATTCCTCGCCCCCTCCCGCGGCCTCATAGGTTGATAGTACTTCCGGCTCGGGCTTATTGTCTGAGTAGATTAACGCTTTTTCATTTGGGTTCACCAGGGCGGAGATTCCTTTGCTGTGCATCTCAAACATGTGAATTCTGCTCCCTGCAGTCCAGTTGCTCATGAGAAAGCCGATGGCACCGTTCTCGAATTCGACCAGGGCGTTGAAGCTGTTGTAGTATTCGGCGTAGAGTTTTCTGACCGAACTGTAGACTTTCTTTACCGGTGCGCCGGCCATCCATCTTAGTGTGTCAACTGAATGTATCGTGTCCGAAGTCAGGATATCGACGGCTCCCTGATAGTAAGGAGGTTCCTCAGGCATTAGGTTCTTATAGAAGACGGAGACACATTGGTTTATCGGCCCCCTTGCTTCAACCAGATCTCTGACTCTCCTCATAAGAGGTATGAACCTTCTGTTGAAGGCTACCATGGTTTTGCAGCTATGTCTCTTGGCGTACCAAGCCAAGCTTCTAGTCTGGGTGACGCTCACTCCGGGAGGCTTTTCTATGAAGATGTTCTTCCCTTTTTTCAGACAGTTGACGGCTATATCATACAGGTGGTGCGGTGGCATTATGATGTATACAGCGTCAAGTTCCTCTTTTTCCAGCATCGCATCGTAGGCTACGTAGCGATTTTTGACCCCATATTTGTTGGCTGTTTTTTGGAGCCTCTCATTGTTTATGTCGCATATCGCCGATATCTCTGCACTCTCTATAGAAGCCAATGAAGGATAGTGAACAGAGTTGGCTAATGAGCCTGCACCGATGATTCCAACCTTGATCTTACGCAAAGCTGTCCCACCTCAATAGAACAATCACCGTAATTCAGATCCCCTTTATAATTCTTCACCAGAATGAAAAGAGGCGAGCTCACCCATATGGACCAGCCTAAGAGTGAAGTATCCGGTTAAGAAGCTGGGGATTCGTCGATACGATCGCACTGAAAAGGGAAGGATGGACTCAGATTCGGAAAGCAAAAGGCAGCATGTCCTTAGTCGCATTAATTGATACATCGGAAGCTTCTGGCGGTAGTTTGCTAACGGTCTGCTGCACTGTAGGCAGAACTCGAGCATCTTCCCTAAGATACCTCTGAATGTCTACGTTTTCCGAAACATGGACAAGATGGTTGAGCACTGCATGGAGACTATTGCACCTTTCAGGGACTCGGTGACGGTTTCTTTCGGATTCCTCAAATAGGATTGGCCGTCTGGCAATATGAAGATTCCCGGCGGCCGATATCCACACTCTAGAACCACCTGGGCGAAAGACCCACTCTTGTCAATCTTCCGGATCGATGTGGATATCACGCGGGCGAGACATGCCACGGACCTTTCAGGATCTAGGGTCGGAGGATGGCGAAGGACACTGCTCAATTTTGGAACCTTAGCTTTCCAGCATTGATTCCCTAAGCTTGTTGATCGAATCTTCAAGGGACCTTCTCCGAACCTCGATCGTGACGTCGCCTCTCGTCGCCTCAATAATCCTTCTGGCGACATCGCATTTCCTCCTAAGGCCTGAGAGAAGGAAATAGGCATCCCCCATGCCCGTAAGTTCGATATAGATGAGGTCCATGATCTCAAGATACTTCTCCGCCAGACAGGTCTCGCCTTCGCGCAGAGAGTCCAAGACCTTTCGCCGCAGTTCACCAGTCACATCGGCCAGGCCGAGAACATAGGAAAACATGGGAGCTCCGATCTCTTCACAACCTACAAATCGACCCTCCTTGACCAAGCTCAGGAAGATACAGGCCTCAGAATACTCTTGATAGGCAGCATCAACTATTCCAGAATACAACAGGTCAGGGTTATCCGTAGAAACCTCGCCTATCTTGGAAAAAAGATCTCTTGCCTCCCCAAGACCCTTCTCAGCCTCATCAAATCGTTTCTGATGCGTCAAGAAGATCGCCATCTTCGAAAGCCGCGTTGCCGAACGCGCCGCTTCATGGACCTTTTGGCGCACTTCCTCCCTCCTCTTCACCCCATCTTGAATCTTCGTGAGGGACTCTTTTAGAGACAAACCCTTCTCACTCAATCAGTTTCTTCCAACCATCAACTATATATGAATTGTCAAGACACGCATAAACCCAGCTTACAAGTCGAAAAATTACCCCTGAGTGGGCATGAATTTCCTCCTAGTGTTTCCCGTCAGAATGTGATTCCACGCCTGGCAGCATCTTCAAAGCCATACTCATCTTGGAAAATATCGACAGAACAAGTGACTCGTCACAACCGAAGCGCGTCCTTCAGTTCCTGCCTTTAGACGACATGGAACCTTTCGTCATGGACGCATACCTTTGAAAAAAGAACGGGGTTTCTCTGTTTCTCGGGAAAAACCATAGACAGAGAGTCTTCAATCGGAACACTTATTAGAGGATTACGACGAAAGTCGGTATACCAATGTACGGCGGGTACTCCATGATAGAAGTTGAGAACGAGAAAGAACTCATAGGAAACCTGAAAAGTGGTCTGAGAGTTTTCGCTCTTTTCTACGCATCCTGGTGCCCCTTTTGCAGAGCATTTCTTCCTATCTTCAAACAGCACGCTCAGAGAAACGTGGAAGATAAGTTTCTCCTCGTCAAGGTCGACGACGAAACGAATCCTCTCTGGGAAAAATACGAGATCGATGTCGTTCCGACCGTTATACTATTCAAGAGCAAAAAAGTGTCGAGGAGGCTTGACGGGACATTAGGAGTAGGGTTGAACGAGAGGCAGCTCGAACAGTTCCTCGGAAATGCCTAGATCTTTGGAAGTTCCTGCATTGGCTGAGTGATTGTTCAGCTGAACTCTTTTTCATTTTCATATCTGAATTTCCAGCTGGTTCTCAATCGAGTCGGCAATGGTGCAAACGATACTTGGCCGTGGCAGGCGTTCTTCCGTCCGGTTTGGATCGGAGAAAAACTGTGTATGCCCAGCAAAAACCGTTCGCTCTTCTTTTTTTCCCAAAAAGCTTACTAAATGTCCCCATCTTTCATAACCTGTAGTACCTATGCACTAAATCGGCAAAACCTGGCTGGAGATTACTTTCACCGCATTTTGGACAAGGGTCAGCTCTTGGTTTTTGGCATTCTAAGCAAAACGCGCTACCGCAAGCTGGACAGACTGTACATTTATACATCGCTGAATCTAGTAAAGAGGGCTCTCCAACTACAACCCCGCCTCTACGCCTGATGTCCTCGGCAATTGACGTCGAATGCCTAGTTATTATTCTGCCGCATATAGAGCATTTAGGTCCGCCCTCGACCATACCCTTTTCCGATAGATACTCTATCATGTTGTTGATATCTTGGGGGCTTAGACCCTCTTCCGATAGATATTTCATCATATTGTGGATATCATGAGGGCTCAGGCTTGTCGACTCTGAGATGTGGAGGATGTCGAGCGCCCGAAAGAGTTCGTACAGATCGCACGCAAATCCCCTTACATTCACTACGCCGTGTTTTCCACAGAATTTCTCTATTTCCTCAAGTTTCGGAAGCTCTCTCATCCTGTAAAGCGACTCGGCCGCCGCGCTCCGCACAAACTTGCTTGGATCCTTAAGTGCCTGGGTAAGCGGTTCAACTGCCCTCTTATCACCGATGGCGCCCAAAGCATGGGCAGCGCGGTTTCGTACCCACTCCTTAACATCATTCCTCAAGACCCCGATAAGAGGTATGACGGCCCTTGAGTCACCAATGGCTCCTAAGGCTTCTGTTGCACTGTAGCGCACCGAAGGAGCATTATCCGAAAGAGCCTTGATCAAGGGCTCGACCGATCTCTCGTCCCTAATCTTGCCCAAGACCTCAGCCGCATACATACGCGTTTCATCTTCCCTGTCCTGCAGCTTCTGTATGAGAACGAGAATGGCTTCTTTAGCATCCGGACCGACAGACTTCAAGGCCTCCGCAGCATCCCTACGTACATGCCGGTCATGATGACTTAGAGCCTTAAGCAACCCTCTAACATCCCTCTTTTCCTTCATTTTCTCAATGTTTGGCTTAAATATCCTCATTTACTCGCCTGCCACTCAAACCCCTAATTAGCAGAACTATGCTGGGCAATGCGAAGGGTTCCAGTCACTGTCGCTGTTTCGCCTTTTTGCCGTTGGCGTCGTCGCTTTCTGATTAGCAAGTGATTACCTTTTTCATCGGTTAGGTCGAATGTGTGGAGGATTTTTGTGATTTTCTCATCGTTTTCTCGTATATCTTAAAAGCAGATTCCTTCAGTTTACAGCTAACTCTAACAGTCCTTTGTAAAGGGACCTCTCTATTGACTATTGATTCAATGTCAGCATCTACAGTTAGCCGTTGATATTTGTACATCAACACCTCACCAAAACATAAAGTCCGATAACAAAGAGGATGGCGCCCCCCCATGATCTTCTTCGATCTCAATCTTTCACCTTCTTCCTTTTCAAGAGCCAGAAGACTCCGAGAATAATAGCAGCCACCGCTGTGACGCCTACGGCGATAACAGGTGTGGGGAACGGTGCTGGTGTTACAGTAAGCGGTTCTTCTTCGGTCGGCGTTACGCGGTAGTAATACTCGTGCAGATCGATAACCTTATCTAATTTTTTAGAACCTACGTCTATCACTGAGAGGCTGTCGGAACGTTTGTTTCCAACATAGATCTTAGTGTAGTCCTCGTTTACAGTTATGGAACTCGGAACCCAGCCCCTTAGGGGAATTATCTGGGGCAGAAAGTGATTGGCGTTGATGTCGTATATACTGACGAAGCTGCGATCTAGATGGAAGATATAGAGATAATTCTCCTCAGGGTGATATACCAGCCCTACCGCGTTGATGCAAGTCAGATCCCAAGGTTCTATCCCCAGTGCTCTTGCCACACCCTCCTGCAAAGGTATAACTTGCTTAATGACATCTTTATCGGTATCTATGACCAGAACAGCATAAAATCCTCCTACAAAAAGCGTGTGTGACCTAGTGTCGTATGCAAATGACGGATTTTGCCCCGTCGTTATGCCCTGCAATTCAGGGTCCTCAAAGACGATTGTTTTTTGAATCGTGTAGTTTCGCGTCTCAATCACGTGTATTGAAATGGGAGCGTATTCTTCCGTTCTGACAGCATATATCTTGGAGCCATCTGGTAATTCGTATGGTATTTTCCAGAAAAATTTGTTTTCAAGATTGATCTGGGTCTCTAATTTGTAGTCTTCGGCATTGATTATGAACAACGTGTCAAGTCCTGTATTGGGGTCTTCTGATATGGAGTATATCTTTTTCCCATCCCGAGAGTGTACGATGGACTCTAAGGGCGTCGACCGAGGTTGAATGTTGTGTGTTTCAACGAGGCGCATGTCTTGTGGATCAACCTCGAGTATCTGGCCTTCTCTTGCTGCCAGAAATAATCTCCCTTCGCTATCGAAGGATGCCCCATAATTGCGAGGGACTTCATAAAGATGCATAGGACCCTCTACGGTTCCATTGCCAAGCCTAATTCTGAAAATGTAGTTGCTGTCATGCATGAGGACATAACCTATATTTTGGAATGGCTGTTTGAGGACGAAGTAGGGCTGTAGGCTTTCGTGGTTGAAAATGATTTCGTCGCTGAGTGATGATTCATTAAGATCTATTTTTACGAAGGCATTGGCATCGGCGGCAGTAGCATAGAGGAACCGGGGATTTGAGGGATCGATCTGTAGGTCATTGACCTGCGTGTATGTCCAGCCGTATCTCGTCCGGCCCAGGTTAAGGCGACCAACGATCTTGTCGGACTGAGTATTAACTACCAAAATGTTGGCTCTTACGGCGGGGTAAGGAACCTTCGGGGGCCAACCCGCACCCACGTATAGCAACTTGCCATCGGGGCTCTTTTCCAGACAGAGGGCTCCACCATCCACTAGGATAGCTTCGGAAACGCTACCTCCGAGGAGATCAATAGAGTAAAGCCACCCCTTCTCACCCTCAGGAGTAAACGCCCCTAAGGTGACAACGTAAGCTTTCTGCTCATTGGGTAAGACCTCTAGGTCGAATATGCCTTCGTGTTCTGCGTCTTGCAAAGAAAAAGGAATCTCCTTGTCCCATTTTCCCGCGCTATGATCATATACACCAACGATCAATGTCCCTTTTTGGAGCCCCGGGCGTTGGGCTACAGAATACCAGATGTTCTCGCTGATTTCGCTCTCCTCGATTCTCAAGAATCCAGATGAAGGCTCTTCGCGTTCAGTCACTTCATACGTCTCCGTATTGATGATCTTGGCGGAGCTGGTTCCATCGCTCACGATCAAAAAGGGCCCATATCTAGATCTGGTCATTCCCAAAGCCCTAACATTTTCAATGGTGTCGACTAGTTCTAGGGTCTGGGCATCGAGTACTAGCAACTTCTTATGTGGGGAGGTATAAACAAAGAGCTTTTGCTCGGTTTGGTCAAGGGCGATCAGCTCTGACTCGATCGGGAAATAAGCTGAAAGGTCAGCGTAGGATGCCACTGTGAAGTTTTGAAGATCGATTTTGAAGACAACATCGGAGAGATCAAAAGAGATATAAGCATATTTGCCATCTTGGGTCGTCGCTATCGCGAATGGAGAGGTACCTTGAGCTGGCAAAGGAGTAGTGGTTGGCACCCTGAGGCTCTTACCTACTTCCTCGATCCAACTTTTATCCAAAAATTCATTGTATCGTTGTATTGCCCAGCAACTATAACTCAGATTTCCTTCAATTTCATGACCTACTAAAACGCGGCCTTCTAACCCCTCATTCAAGTTGTCTTCTAGGACAAAAATAGCAGTTTTAACGTTTTTTAATGCCTGAAAATCATCGGCTTTTTTGAAAACTATCTCTACGGCTCTATTGTTCCTTTTTATTTTCTGCATTCTTTCTTCGCTGAAAACGCCTTCTGCCTGGAGATTTAGTTCTTCTAGAGTCGAAACGAGCTCTTTCTCCGTATCGATGTACTCCCTGCTTTTGGGGTCAATATTTCGCTCTTCACCATTTTGCCAGAAAGCAATTTTTTCCACCGTCACCTCTGCTTGCTCAGCTTTAATCACTATAGGAGACTTATTCAGGTAATCAATTGAACCATATCCCACCATGACTAGGGCAGTTACTAAAATCCCAAAAAGTATTCTCTTTTTCATCATAATCTTCAATTAATTTTTCACCAAGATAAAAAAGGGAGGAATTGAAATTTTAAGTTTCTGTTTGGCTAAATTCTGTTATTACCTCTTCTTCATAAGGAGAATACGTAAGATCTGATTAGTTACGAAATCCAGAATCGATGAGCGCACTTTTGACGCACAGGCTACACCTAACGACCTCTTGACGAGAATTGCCTTCGAAACCGCCGATTTGACGTCTACAATTTCATGGTTTTTCGGCGCAATAGGCATTTGAACGCTCATTTCCTTGCCGGAAAACCCGTTTCGCGGCCCAAGCTTCCCTCGAGGCTAACCGTAACCTGTCCTTTCAAACCATTTCTTGCCAACATGGACCTTTTCGACAGACTCGTCGTCTTTACTGGACAATCAATTGCTTTGAACAGTCACGGGCTTCTTCTTCTTGGCGATCTAGAATGGGCGGAATGATGATCTTTTCCCGTATGGACTTTGTGGTCATGTTTTCAAGACCGTTTTTACACATTCCTTACTCAAGAACGCCTTGAGGGCATGCATAAACCTCTCTAAGAGGAAACTATGGGTAATCATCTCCTTAACCCCAACCTGACCCGAGGCTAGAAGATCAAAGGCGGCCCTATAGTTCCGGGTTGAACAACCCCAACTTCCTATCAAGTTGACATCATCTCGAAGAACCCGCTTAAGATCCAGATTGAGATTTGGTTGCGGCACATCCCTAAAGTCGCCGAAAACGCAGATCTTCCCCCCATTACGAACCAAACCCATTGATTGTTGAACTGCGTCGGTTGAGGCGACAGCGACTATGACGACATCCGCTCCACGCCCCTTGGTCAGCTCGGCTACCTTCTGGCTGACAGAGACCTCCTTCGAGTTGAATGCATGATTAATTCCGATTCGCTGAGCCACCTCGATGCGGGGATTATGGTGCCCGCTTAACATCACTAATGAGGCGCCAGTACACCTCGAAACTTGGGCGTTTAGTAAGCCTAGCGGTCCATCACCGAGAACTAAGACGCTATCTCCGGGCCCGATTCCAGATCTTGATACAGCCCTTACACAGCAAGCCGTTGGTTCTATAAGCGTCGCCTCTTCATGTGACAGTTCATCTGGTATTTTGAAGATGGATTTCTGAACCAGCCGCGGAACGGCACGAATATACTGGGCGAAGGCTCCGGGGAAGATGGACTGTTGTCGATATTCGCTACAGAGGGGCTCTTGACCTCGTCTACAGTAGAAGCAGGTCCCGCACTCAGCGCGATGATACACGACAGCCCTGTCCCCAATCTCAAAGGCTTCTACACTAGGACCTGTCTCCGCCACCTCTCCAGAAGCCTCGTGGCCCAGGACTGAGCCCGGTTTCGCCTCACCGTACATAGCCCTCCAAACATCAGTCGAGCAGAGGCCGCAAGCTTTTACCTTGACCAGAACTTCCTTCGGACCGATCTCAGGAGTCGGTACCTCTTCCCATCGAAAGTCCTCAGGACCGTAATATACGATAGCTTTCATGTTCACCACAGACGAAGTCTTTTCAACCTACTTGTAGACTGTCACAAACACCACAAGCAAAGGCTTATCTCCTCGGTTTCTCATCGCATGTAGATCTTCGCCCGAGACATAAAGAGTCAACCCCCCTCTAGCAGGGATTTCCTCCTCGCCCACGAGTAGGGATCCTGAGTCGGAGAGAACGTAGTATATCTCCTCCCGTTCTTCATGTGCATGAGGCCCAAACATCCCGCCGGGAGGAACCTCAATGAGGCCGAAGCCTGCGATCCGTTTGGTTCCAACCTTCTCGCCATCCACGATTCTCTTGATGTTCGAGACCCCTCTAGGATACGGCGCAAAGGGAATCTGGTCGGACTCTATGATCTTCCACATCTCTTAGACACCAGACCCAATGAAAAATGTGGAAAGTTGCAGATAAGCGTGTAAGGTCTTTGGGAAATCCTCTGAAAGACCTCATTTGTAAACAGGGTCATCCAGATCTAACAGGGCATACCTCTTCTTCATATTGGCATCATTTTTCTCAGCTCTGGACTTTTGGGGCATTCTTTTACGAAGATCAGCAAGATTGTCAGCGATACGAGCCCAAATATCCCGCTTACGAAGAAGGGCGCTTCCGCTCCTCTGATCATGAGGTCGAGCCCACGCGCTACCAGTGACGGTCTTCATTTTCGCTCTCACTCCACTTCCAGATGACCCCTCTCCATACCGCTCGGAACTGCCCCTTGCCGCCTTCTCAAGTCTTCGTTACGAGCGTCTCAGGTAGGGTTCAATGCATATCGTTCTTGGAATGGCAGGCTTTGCGTGGTCAAGGAGGCTATCTACAACCGACCTTCTGATGCTAACATATTCACCTTTCACGAGAGTTCCCCGCTCCTTGTTGCTGTAACCTACAGAATGTTCGTTCGTACAAGTTGATTGAATATTCAACCAGTTTCTCAGCTTCTTCGGCATCTTTCCACATCTTGAATCGTACCCATTTTCTCGGTTCCAACCTCTTATAGGTTTCAAAGAACTCCTGTATCTCTTTCAAGCGGTGAGGGTGAATGTCTGAAAGTTTCCTGTATCCGTCAAACCTTGGGTCACTCAAAGGAACAGACAGAATTTTTGGGTCCTCACCCTCTTCGTCTTCCAAGACTAACATGCCTATGAGCCTCACCTTCACTATGCACCCCACCTCAAGCGGCTCGTAGGACAGGATCATGATATCTAAGGGATCATTATCGTGAAACCATGTTTGAGGCATAAAGCCATACTCAACAGGAAAGACGACAGATGAGTGGAGAACCCTGTCTAAAACGAAGGCTTGCCATTCTCGGCTATATTCATACTTGTCTCTTGACCCGCTTATTACCTCCACAACAGCATTAACTATCCTAGGAGGATCATCACCAACAGGAATATCCTGCCAAAGATTCAAGTACCAGCCTCCATAACTGGATTAGACCATGCAGAAACATGTTTCTCTCTGAGGCAGCGTCAAGAAATGGGGAAACAGTTATGTCTTCCTAGATTCAGACTGGTTCGTTCCCTCGGATCGCTTTGATCTTTCCGGTTACAGGATTCCCTTAAGCTTTTTCTCTACCTTGTCCCAATTCACGATGTTCCAGAACGCCTCGACAAACTTTGCCCTTTCATTCTTGTAATCGATGTAGTATGCATGTTCGAAGACATCCAGAATCATCAGGATTTTGAATCCGGGAAAGACATTGGTATTGTGCTTCTCGATCTGCATCATTATGGGTCTGTTGGTCTGTGCGTCGAAGATGAGCGATGCCCATCCAGAGCCCTCGACGCTGACAGCAGCCTGTGAGAACTCCTTCCTGAATCTCTCGTAACTCCCAAATTCTTTTTCGATGGTGTCTCCTATTGTTCCTCCTGGCGTTCCGCCCCCTTTGCTGGCAGGCGCCATGTTCTCCCAGAATGACGAGTGGAGTACATGTCCACCTATGTTGAACGATAGTTCCTTCAAAGTTGCCCTGATATCAATGTCGGTTCCTTCCTTGCGTACCTTATCGAGCTTCTGGAATATCGCGTTTGCACCGTTGACATATGCTTGATGATGTTTGGTGTGATGGATTCTTAGCTGTTCTTCAGAGATGTATGGCTGCAAATCCTTGTAGTCATAGGGAAGTTTCGGTAACCCATATAGATTGGCTGATCCCATATGCTCACTTCCTCAAAGGACTCCTCTGATGGATGCTAGGAGTCGTTTCGATTAGATATTAAGGTTTCGTGTGAGCGAAGAGGTTCAAGCCAATCGGCCTCGAATATTGCACTTTGTCGCGAAAAATAGCTGATATTTAAGGAGGGGAGAATACCCTAACAATCATGTTGGTCTAGAAGAGCGAGCAAGAATGAAAGAAGCCATATTCCAAGAGAAACTTGCGGAAAACATGGCTCATCATTAACTTGTGTAGCCATAATTGAGGGATTAGGATGAGGAAATACGGATATGCGGTGTCAGATATATCCTTAGTATATCTGGTTGTTGTACCCGACAGCACGAGCGACAGCAGTAGGCACTTGACAGATCTAAGGTTCTCAGAAGACTAATCGAACTCTAGCTTTAGCTGTTTCCTTAGAGTCCTGTAACGGTTTCTTACAGTAACCTCGGTGACTCCTGCCGCATTTGCAATATCTTTCTGAGTCAGATGACTTCCAACCTGCATAGAGGCAATGTATAACGCCGCCGCAGCTAGGCCAATAGGATCCTTCCCAGCCCTGATATGCTTCTCTCTTGCCTCCTGCAATAGTCCCATAGCTCTTCTTTGAACTTGGCTAGAGAGGCTGGCTTTCTCACCTATCTTCGTCAGATATGTGACAGGGTCGGATATTGGAATCTGAATATCCAGTTCACGAAGTAGAAGTCTGTAGTCGCGAGATACTGCCTTTCTGTCAACAAGACTGGCTTGAGAGATCTCTCGGAGGCTTCTAGGCGTAACGGTGATTCTACATGCAGCATACAAGGAGGCTGATATGATGCCTGCTATTGATCTTCCACGTACCAACCCTTTGTCCAAAGCTTTTCGATAGATCAGGGCGGCCTTCTCCTTCACGTGCATCGGAATTGAAAGTTTGTCCGCTAGGCGGTCGAGCTCGGCCATGGCTAGGGCCAAGTTTCTGTCTATTGATGAGTGGGCGCGAGACCTAACTTGCCACCTTCTCAATCTCCACATCTGGAATCTAGTTGAGGGTGCCAGCTTCCGGCCTAAGGCGTCCTTACTGCCGGCTCCTATCGTAGTTGATAGGCCCTTGTCTTGGACCGAGTAGAATGTTGGCATACCAACGCGGCTTCGGGTCTCCTTCTCCTCACGTGTGAAGGCACGCCACTCGGGCCCCGTATCGATCGTCATCTCTTGAACAACAAGACCACAGGTTGAACAGACAGTCTCCCCACTTTCATGATCATGAACGAGATTTGTACCTCCGCACTCGGGACACTTATCCCGAGACATTAACTGAGGTGCTACTTCATCTCTACTTTCCACGCGAATCGCCTCCTGAAACTGGGAAGTGTTCACGTACGAGAAACGCCATCATCCTTGAATCCTCCGTGGAAAAAACAACGTCACACCGAGCGTGAGACAATGGAATATTATAACACCGTTATATATAAGCTTTTACAGTCTTCACACAATTGACCTTTTCAAGGCCGATCGTATCTATCGCTGATATTCCTTGCAAGAACTCAACAACGGTCCGAATGTAAGGAATCTTGTAGCAAGCTTCCCTTCATCTTCTTGTGTGTACCCCCATACAGACAGAATGGTTACCGGAACGGACAGCTTAATCCCACAATCAATACCACGACAACACTATCCGATCAGGGTCGTCATTGGCTTGCCGGCCAAGAAAGAAATGTAGATGTTCTACGCCGCATACACCTTCCTATAGGGACCTCTGGTTCTAAGCCTAGCTTTCTTTTTCTCTGCAGCTCGTTTCAAAACCTCTTTTTCCATTTCCTCTGACATAGGTATCTCTTCGATAGCCGTTGAATCTAGACCGCTTCGACTCTCTTCACTCCTGGTATCCTCTTCTTCAGGTATTGCTCCACACCCATTTTCAGCGTCATTTGAGCCATAGGGCATCCGAGACAAGACCCCTTCAGCCTTACCTTGACAACCCCTTCTTGATTCACATCGATGAGTTCTATATCTCCCCCATCCGCTCTAAGCGCCGGCCGCATATCCTGGATCACCTTCTCAATTTCTGCCTTCAACCCCACCTCACCTCCTTTCTGTTTTCCCACTTCGTGGTTGAAGGAGCGAAGTCGGATTCGAAAAAGATGGTAGATTATGCCAGACCTTTTGAAGATATGGAGACGGGGACAACCGACTTTCTGTTAGCAACTTCCATCCTTCCTTGGGAGAATTATATAACGTCGTTATATATAAGATTTGCCCAGAAGATAGCAGATCAAGCTTCACCCTTATTCTTCTATTCAGCGAGCACGGCTCTCATGGCCTGAGAGGCAGATTTCGCCGACAAGACGGAAGAATGCCGGGACTTACTGAAAAATGGGTCAGATCAGTCCTCAGGAGCTAAAGTCGAGCCGATTGGAAAACTTCTGTTGTCCATGATTACGGGCTTATGCATCGACCGGTCGTCATGACTAATACTTCTGATTTTCGCGGCTGAAAATGGTGCCGGCAATTAATGCTTAAATTGTGGAAGGTATTCTGCCTGCATAGCCAATATATCGTTCAGCATCTTCTCAGCTGCATTTATGCTCGGAGTTAAGGGATCTAACAGCAGCGCTTGTAAGGCTAGACCCTTATCACCGCTCAATGCAGCCTCAACGGTCAATTCTTGCTGTTCTATCCTGGCCTTTAGAAGAGCTGTAATCCCCTTTGGTAGACTGCCCACGGACACGCCCCGAACTCCCATGGTGCCGGCTACTCCCGGAACTTCGACAACTCCCTCATGGAATAGACCATCTATCAACCCTTCGCTAGGCAAATTCACGCCCTCGAAGAATCTCTTTTCGCCTTTCAGCATGGCTTCCATAATGCTTGAAGAGAAAGAAAACTCCCCGAATCTTCGCTTGAACAGTTCGTCCAAGTTAAGGCCTTCAGCCCAAGCTGAAGCCCTAGTCCACATGCTCCGTCTCCACTCATCAGAGTATATCGTGTCTCCTGGAAAGCGCTTTACCCCAAACTTCGCGCCCCAGTCAAACTCAGATCTAAGAAAGTAAGGCAGGAATTCCGCTACGTGATTGTCACCCGGAACGGGCAGCAAACCGAAAACCTCAAGCAACTTGATGGATATTGGTCGAAGAGGCAAATGTCCTTCCTTCTCAGCTTTGACTCTATTTTCAAATATCTTCTTCTTTAAGGTTGGATACACATCTTTAGCCTTGATTGACATTTCCTTAATCCAGGTGAAGTGGTTTAGTCCTGCGGCTATTAGAGTTAAATCTTCCTCGTTGGCATCAAACAATTTCGATACATGGCGATGGGCTCCTAAAATGCCTGTGCATAGGCCTATCACGTTTGCGCCTGTAGCTTTCCGAGCCGCCCTGCATAAAGTAGTTAATGGGTTTGTCTCGTTTATCACTAAAGCCCTTGGGCATAGTCTTTCAACATCTCGACATATATCCACGACTATTGGTATGTGCCTTAGAGACCTCGAGAACCCGCCTGGGCCAACTGTATCAGCCACAGGCTGGTATACGCCGTATTTTTGAGCAAACTTTCCATCAAGCTGGGTGGCTTTGACGCCACCGACACCGATTGTGACCGTTACGAAGTCGGCGTCCCTCAAAGCTTCCCGTCGATCCATGGTAGACTTCACCTCTAACTCAGCCCTTTGGGACTCAATGATCCTCTTAGCGATTTTCCCAACCTTCTCAAGCGCCTCAGCATCCACATCCATTAACACTATACAGGAGTCGGCAAACGTCGCAGAGCGAGCCAGATCCGCCATCAGATTCGGGGTAAAAGCTAAGCTACCAGCCCCGATAGCTGCTATCTTACACCTCAAACTCAAATCACCTTGCACGCGTCTGTTATATCATCGTTCTTCAGAATCCAAACCTAAAGAATGATGATCCAAACAGAATCCATTCTAATCATTTCAATCAGATGTCTTCCTGGACAAGCCTGGCATTTCTCAGCCACCAGTGGCGCAGTCCCTCCCACAACAACAGTCACAGAGATGTCTTTCGCCGCAGTATGGACAGCAACAATCGCATTCATCTATCGGATTGCCGCATCCTTCACAGATTAGTTCTTCTGAAAGTGATTCTTCTGAGAACAAAACCGCCTTTCCTCGCAAGTTCACTTCAAGTAGATGATCGCCCGGATTATCTTAAATAACTTTCGAAACCGCGCATTTATCGCCTGCGGAAACGCGAGCAGTAAATGGAACAACTTCGATGAGTCAAGGCATAGTAAGGGATCGCCATTCTGTCAATCTCAGGGTTCTATCAAAAGGCGAGCAGGGGACGCCATGCACCGACTGGAGAAACCTCTCCTGAGAGGTTTATTCCTTCTGAAGCCATTTTGTGATCTCCTTGTCGATCGGGACGCTTTTTCTCCTTCTTCGTCTCGGTCTCCATGGATATCCGCCTACTACTCTGTGGGCAGCTTTCGCCAGATCGTCTGCTTCTCCCTTGAGAAACTCGTGCCATGAGGTGTCATGTCTAAAGTTGGAAGGACTGATCCATTGCGGGGAGAAGTCGTTTAGTTGGTCGGGCTTCATACAGATGCACACCACATCTAGCTCTCGATGGAGGCTCAGGGGGGATGTAAATACTCTGGTAGGATCCATCTTGTTCTCCACGACTGTTCCCCTTTGGGCGGACAGTTCCCTGAACTTTTGGGAGAGCTTGGAATTGACGTACTCAACCACGGCATATGCTAAGTCTAGTGGATGATGTCTTTTGAGTAGGGCGTCGGAGAAGGCTTCTTCGTTGATGTGGATGTGACATCCATTCCCAGACCATTTTAGGTATATGGATTTCTCAATCCCCCGATTATCCAGGAACGAAACTATCTCCTTAGCGATCGTTATGGTTTCATTCCAGTTTGAGAGGATCCCGTCTATGTCCCAGGTGGGGTGCAATACTCAGTGTTGGATAGCTCGTAGACATCTTCTATGTCTGTTATTGTCTTGTAAACGTTGGATGTGGCGTACACTGATCTCAGATGGCATCCTCCTAATTGCATGAGCTTCGATAGGCCTTCTGGTTGAGTAATACTTATTGGTTTCTTCTGGATGTACCTCCTGAAAAACTAGTCCACCTGAGGCGTCCACATAGTGTATGGATATCCACCGGCCTTTGCAGAAGTCGTAGATCTCTCGCCGTACATCTTGCCTTGAGTAGTGCTCTAGTGGAAGCGTCAAGGGATCTCAACATCTCTCTTTTCTGTTGTCCTCTGGATTCTATTTCTGACTTGTTTTGGGAGAGCGATGTCTTCTTTCCTCATTTCGACGGATCTTGTTATTGCGAGGCCTATTCCGTGCAGTATATTGATCTCATGCATCTGCAGGCTGTGGGAAGTCTGTCTCATTTTCTCTACGAGGATGTATCTCTTGAGATTGCCTCCTTTGATGGATCTCATGAACCTGATGATGCTGTCAGCTATGTGTTCTACACCCCAGCCGAAGGCTTCGGATGTTGTTATGGCGTACTGGGAAGTAACCAGCATCGTTAAGTCCCATTTTGAAAGGACTTTTTTTATGAAGTACGAGTGTCTTCTAGCCATCGCGAGTTTGTCCAACCAGAAAGCTGAGAGAGAATCGACGACAAGGCGTGCTCTACCATATCCGAGCGCCTTCTTAGCCTCGATGATCTTGTTGACGAGATCCTCTATCTCCAAGCTCTGTAGGGACCACGTTTCCTTTGCACCCATCAAGGCATCGACGATGATCAACTTCTTTTCATCGATACTCTTGGAGAAATCAAAGCCGAATTGGCTCGCCTGCACGACTATAGAGTCCCTACTTTCTTCCGTTGTCACGTATATGCAGCGGTCGCCATCACGAACCCCTTGAGCGATAAAGTGGATGCAGAGAATGGTCTTTCCTGTACCCGGCTCGCCGGTAACCGCGACAGAGAAACCCTGAGGAAGCCTCCGGCCAGCATTCGGTCAAGTTCAAGAATTCCAGTAGACAAGCGCTCAATAGACAAGAAGGGCACCTATGATATAGAAGTGTCGCTGGAAAACTATAAATAGGTATCTAGTGGACTGCGGAGAACCCATGCAAGGCTCATTAACAGAAATGTTGTCTGCTCCCAATGCAAACATACGAGTTGCTGTTGGTTGCTATCGGGTCAGTGGAATATTGGAAGTGCTTGGAGAATCAGAGCACAGTGTTGACTTACCGTTTCGCAGTATCGCTGGACATAGACTTGAGACCTCCTCGACGGATGTCGTGGACAGAAAGTTAATTATAGACGCCTAGACTCCTTGTCCTATGAATTTGCTGAGTTTCGTCGCTACGGTTGTCCTTCTAACGGCTTCTGGCGCATTGGCACCGGGTCCACTATTCTTTGTAACGGTTTCACATGGCGCAAAATCAGGCGCCAGAAGCGGCCTGATTTTCTCCGTAGCCCACTCGCTTATCGAGTTCAGCCTCATCATGTTCCTGGCGGCTGGCCTCCTAGCTGTTGCAAGTGAGCCCCTTGTCAAGCTGGCCGTAGGAATAACCGGGGGAACAGTCCTCGTAGCCTTCGGTGCCATGCAGGTCCGCAACGCCCTCAGCTCCAGATTCGGTGAGAGGAAAACTGAGGAGGCTTCTATGCGGAGCCTTATGCTGATCGGGTTGATCTTCACTGGCTTGAACCCGTTCTTCGTTGTGTGGTGGCTGACCGTCGGCGCACATCTGATCCTTATCGCCCTAGAGTTTGCGTCCCTAGCAGGTGTAGTCTTGATGTATGTCTGCCACGTATGGATGGACTACGTTTGGCTTACGGCTGTTGCGCATCTCTCAAAGATAGGGATGAACGTCGCGGGACTCCGATGGTACAGAATTATGATGGCTGTCTTCGGGGTGGTCTTAGTCTACTTCGGCATTACGTTTCTGAGGAGCTCTCTAGGCGCAGTTTGATGAATGGAAAATGTCTTGTTCCGCCATGGAGCGTTTCTGGTGCGGGTACGTTTCAGGATTCTGTTTTTGGGTTGTGGTTCGTCATTCTTCCTTGTAGTTGAACGGACGATTGTTTTTCGTTAGCTTTCCAATCTCT
>Ga0315314_1000623_pt1 | contig 36958 bp, 32 predicted proteins | sample TDP9_MG_FD_203631 | JGI IMG/M metagenome (GOLD analysis project Ga0315314, IMG submission 203631) | Freshwater sediment microbial communities from Lake Towuti, South Sulawesi, Indonesia - TDP9 | ecosystem: Environmental > Aquatic > Freshwater > Lake > Sediment | place: Indonesia: South Sulawesi... | reverse complement strand
ATTTGGGCCTCCTTTCTCCAAATATATGAGTATTTATACTCATATGCTCAATAACAAAAAAACGCCCACAAGTCAAGAAAATTGTGGGCGCATGACTAAAAAAGCTCCAAAAGGGCTAAACTGTTACAACCGCAGAACCGACCCCCTGTGAAATTAAGAGTCCATTAGATGGTTTGTGAGGCAGAACAGATAAAAGGCTCATTCGTGATGAGTATGGAGATGCCAAATTTGGGGAATCGGAGTTGATATTCCTATGGCAGAGGTGAGCACCCCACGCAAGCAGAGGGCTTGGTGGGGTGCAAATTTCGTTATGGACATTCAATTATACCGGTAATACCCGTCCACCCAAACCCGTCTCTCTACATAACGGCCGGGGGTCTGACGCTCTTCGTAATGTCCTGCGACCCAGTTGCCACAGCTATCGTAATGACCTGGAACCCAAACCCTTTCCCATGTCCCTGGAACCCATTCCCGAATGGTTTCCCAGTGGCCAGGAACATATTCAGGTGGTGGAGGCGGAGGATAATACCGAGGTTCTGGGGGAGGATAGTAAACAACCTGGGGTGGCTGGGCCGGATGGGTGTGGGTATAGAGCTGATAGGCCATTGCACCTAAGGCGACCGCCCCTAAGGCAAGTCCAGCTCCTTTCCACATATTGCGTTGCTTTGACCCTGCCTGAGCAGAGGTGACTGCGAAAACGGAAACCAAGGCCAAGACCAGAATTATCGAGATCAATTTCTTCCACATATAAGATCCCTCCTTTCGGGCGATTCTTTCAATCTTCACCTTTTTAGACGGAGGGGATAGAGGATTTATTCAATGGAAAGTGAAAAGTGGGAGATGGAAAGTGGACACAGAACACACCTGCCTGCCCCCGCCTGTTGTCGGGCAGGGGCAGACAGGGTAGGCAGGGAAACGGTCACATTAGCTTTAAAAGCGGGCGGAAAGGGCATAGATGATAATGCCTTCACGTTGCCTCGGGCCTCCTCCGATTAGGACCGTCCTCCCAGGGGAGAGCCTGACCTGGGTGTTGAGAATTTCCTTGTCTTCGCGGACGACTCTAATTTTCAACTCAGCAATGTCCCTGTGGAGGCCCATCAAGGTGACTTCTACCAATCTGCCCCTGCGGGTTGAGATTGACGCTGGCTGGTTGGGAGAGAGCGTGAGGTTTTCGTCTCTGAAGAGACGATACGACGTAAAGCTGAAAAGAGATCCCAGCTCTTTGTAAATATCTTTTAAAGAGGGATCGATGCTTTGTCCCTCACTTGAAGCTCCAATGACCCTCAGCCGGACCTGAACCTGGGCAAGAGCTGCTGAAGTTGAAGCAAAACAGAGGATAAAAAGGAGGAAGAGAAGAAACGTTCTTCTCATGAAGAAGGTGTCTCCTTTTCAGGCTCCTCGAAGAACCAGATGACTGTCACTTTCGCCTTTTCTAACTCATAGACCATCACATTATAGGTTTTGCTCTCAACGTATTCTACAACAGATGCACTTGGATAGGAAGGGGTTTTTTTGAATAACATAGGGATGGTGATGATGAGAGTAATGGCAACAGCTGCCACTGCCGGAATCCAGACCTTTCTCTGGAAAAGAGGAAAGGTTTGGAACCACGACTGAAGAGCCTCCCAAAAAGTGGGTCTCTCTTCTATTCGGATTCCCCTTTCGATCTTTTGCCATACCCATGGAAAATCCTCTTTTAGAACGGCCTCTTCAACCGGAGTCTTGGCCAAATCTCTAAGCTTCTCCATTGACTTCAACACATCTCGGCAGGCATGGCAATCAAGAAGGTGAGCCTCGACATGAGATCTTTCCTCATCCGTCACCTCTTGGTCAAAATATTTTTCCAATAACCTCGATACAGCAGAACAGGATTTTTTCACTCTTTTCTCCTTTTATATTTCGCCCTTCAACAATTCTTGAACTCGCTTTCTTGCGTAGTGGAGACGGGACATCACCGTCCCGATGGAACAACCCATGGTTTCTGCCATCTCCTGGTAGGAGAGCCCCTCCACCTCTCTAAGGATCAGCGCCATTCTCTGATCCTTTGGAAGTTTCTCCAGTGCTGCCTTCATCTTCTCCTCCAACTCCTTATGGAGAAGAATGCTATCGGGTCTTTTTTCCGCTCTCTCTGATGGTTCGAACCCCTCTTCTTCAAGGCTCGAAGACCGAAACCTCTCCATCTTTCGAGCATGATCAATGGCGGTATTGATGGCCATTCGATAAAGATATGTGTAAAATTTTGATTTGCCCTTAAAATTTTGGATCGAGCGGTACAATTTAATAAAGACCTCTTGAACGATATCGAGGGCATCCTCCCTTTGTCTCACCACCCCATAGGCGATCCGATAGACCCTCTTATGGTATTGATTGAATATCTCCTTCAATGCCTCCTGATCCCCGTTTTGGCATCGGGAGATCAGGTCCGCTTCCTCATGATTCACCCCGTTACTCCAAGATGCTCCAGCCCTCAGGCTGGGGAGGAATCGAAAGTTGAAAATATTAATTCCTCTGAAGAAACCCCGTCCTTTAGGGCGGGGAGTAACGGGGTTCACTGGGCTTCTACCTTTTAGACGAAGAATAGGCTTAAATATTCACCTGCTTGATTTTATTTTCCATTTATAATATTAAAACACACACATCCCCCTTGATTCTTAGAAGAACAATCCAATGAGTGCAATTAAGAGGATTGGATTACTCATCATCGGCTGGGGTTTTGTTGGTTTGGGCATCCTCGGCCTCTTCCTTCCCCTCCTTCAAGGAATACTTTTCATCATGATCGGCCTGGCCATTCTCTCCTCTCGCAGTGAATTGGTAAGGCGTTTTCTAAAGCACCTCGAAGAACGTTATCCCCGCCACCATGAGCGCGTAGAGATCTGGAGAGAGAAGATCAGGAATCTTTTTAAAAAAGGTTGACTGGTGAATAAGAAATCCAAATGTCAAAATCCAATTTTAGTCATTAAGTTATTCAGTCATTGGGTCATTAAATGACTTAATGACTAATAACTCAATTACTGTTCTTAATAGGCTTTCCCAGAACTTCCAAAGAGCCTCATCTTTGATTGGACCGTCTGTTTCATCGCCTCCCGGCCGGGGCCCAAGATCTTTCGAGGATCAAACTCCTCAGGTTTTGTGGCGAGAACCTCCCTGAGGGCGCTGACGAAACTGAGCCTCAGGTCGGTGTCGATGTTAATTTTGCAAATGCCTAACGAAATCGCCCTTTGAATTGCCTCATCAGGGATCCCTTTTGCACCAGGGAGTTTGGCGCCGAAACGCTCTGCCTTTTCAAGAATAGGTTTGGGAACGCCAGAGGCACCGTGAAGGACCAGAGGAATCTCCACCGTTGCCGCAATCTCCCTTAAGCGTTCGAAGTCGAGTCTAACCTCCCCTTTGAATTTATAGGCCCCGTGAGATGTCCCAATGGCAATGGCTAAGGCATCGACCTCAGTCTTCTTTACAAATTCTCCTGCAGCCTGGGGATCGGTGAGATATGCCTCTTGATCGGATACCGAGACTTTCTCTTCGATCCCCTTCAACCTTCCAAGCTCTCCCTCCACAGAGATCCCTTTGCTCTTTGCCATCTCTACAACTTTTTTTGTAATCGCGATGTTTTCATCAAATCGGAGATGGGATCCATCAATCATGACAGAGGTGAAGCCATTCTCGATGCAGGATTGAATGATGTTTAGGTCCTTTCCATGGTCGAGGTGGAGGGAAAGAGGAATTAAGGCCATTTGGGCAGCGATCCCGGTCATGGAAATGATGTGACCCAATCCCGCATACTGGATGGCTCCTTCTGAGACCGCAATGATGGCTGGCGATTTCTCTGATTCTGCGGCCGAGACTATGGCCTGGAGGATCTCTAGATTATTGATGTTGAAGGCACCTATGGCGTATCCTCCTTTCTTGGCAAGATTGAGCAGTTCCTTATTCGTAAACAATTTCATATTGCTTCTCCTCTCTAAATCTATTAGTATCAAGAAAATGGCTGGATAGCAAATGTTTAAAAGCTTAAGGCTCAAAGCTTCCTCACCGACCCCTCTCCCGTATGCCTGCCTGCGGTAGGCAGGGGGAGAGGACTTCGTCGTGAGACTTCGGCGTGAGCTCAGTCGAACGCTCAGTCGAGCGATAAAGGTGAGGGGCAGCTTAGGAAGACCATTTGATGTCCATTGATGAGATTGTCCAGTCCTGGAAACGTTCACGCGCCATTTCCCCTTCTATTACTGACCTGAGAATTTTTGAAAAGCGAGAAGGAGAGTATCGCCCTTTTCCCAACTTCATCCACTCACTTTTAAGAGAGGCGTTGGAAAGAGAGAGGATTGAACGCCTCTATTCCCACCAGGCTGAGGCCATCGAAGCGATTCACGAGGGAAAGGATGTCGTGGTGGTAACCCCTACTGCTTCCGGGAAAACCCTCTGCTATAACCTTCCTGTTCTAAATTCAAAACTGGGCGCCCCTTTTTCGAAGGCTATCTATCTATTTCCCACAAAGGCCCTTTCCCAAGATCAGATGTTCGAACTTCAGAACTTGATTCAACAGATCGGAAAACCGGTAGCCACTTACACGTACGATGGAGATACGCCTCAGGATGCCCGCCAGGCCATCCGCACCCAGGGCGATATCGTGATCACCAACCCTGATATGCTTCATACAGGAATTCTCCCTCATCATACGAAGTGGGTGACCTTATTCCAGAATCTAAAATTTGTAGTGATCGACGAGCTTCATACCTACCGTGGTGTTTTCGGTTCTCATATGACGAATGTCCTAAGACGGCTCAATCGGATCTGCCGTTTCTACGGATCAAGGCCTCAATTTATCTGCTGCTCTGCCACGATTGCTAACCCCAAGGATCTGGCTGAAAGACTCTTGGAAAGGGAGGTCTTCATAATCGACAAAAGCGGGGCTCCATCTTCGGAGAAGATCTTCATCTTCTATAATCCTCCTGTGGTCAATAAAGAATTGGGCATCCGAAGGAGCCCTCTCCATGCTGCCAGGAGGTTGGTTTCGCCTTTTATTGAAGAAGGGATCCAGACCATCCTCTTTGCCACCAGTCGACTCAATGTGGAGATTTTGACCAAATACTTAAAGGACCGGTTTGAGAAGAGATTGGAAGACAAAGGGAAGATCCGGGGCTATCGCGGAGGCTATCTCCCTGAGGTTCGAAGGGAGATCGAGAAGGGATTGAGGCAGAAAGAAGTCAAAGCGGTCGTCTCCACCAATGCCCTTGAACTTGGAATCGACATTGGGGATCTGGAAGTCTGTCTGATCTCGGGCTATCCCGGCACTATCGCCAGCACCCATCAGCAGGCAGGCCGAGTGGGAAGACGTTCAGGAAAGTCATTGGCAGTTCTCATCGCCAGGAGTCAACCACTGGATCAATTCATCATCGATAACCCGGACTACTTCTTCGGAAGATCACCGGAGCATGGGTTGGTCAACCCAGATAACCTTCTTATCCTGCTCAGCCACATCCAATGTGCTGCCTTTGAACTTCCTTTTAGCGATGGTGAGCAGTTCGGCCGGGAAGACCTGGCCGAACTGTTAAGGTACCTCGAAGAGAAAGGGACGCTTCACCACGTGGGTCAGAATTGGTATTGGACTCGCGACGCCTATCCGGCGGAGAAGGTCAGCCTCCGGTCTACCTCTGAGGAGAACTTTGTTGTGGTCGATACGACAAAAAGGAGAGAGGAGGTGATTGCAGAGGTCGACTTCACCAGTGCCCACACCACACTTTATGAAGGGGCTGTCTACCTCTGTGAATCAGAACTCTACAGCGTGGAGAAACTGGACTATCCCAATCGGAGGGCCTACGTTAAAAAGACCCATGGGGAATACTATACTGATGCGATCGACTATACCGATGTCTCTATCCTGGAGGGGTTTGAGAGGCAACAGGGAAGGGGCATCATCTTTGAACATGGTGAGGTGAAGGTTGCCACCCGTGTGGTGGGATATAAGAAGATTAAATTTTATACCCTTGAGAACTTGGGTTACGGAAAGATCGAACTGCCAGATCTTCAGTTCCATACCACCTCCTATTGGGTCACCTTCCGACGGGATTTGTTGGAACGGTTACCCTATCATCGTTTGGAGATCATCGATGGTGTGTTAGGGCTTGGCTATGCTTTTCATTCCGTGGCAGCGCTTCATCTGATGTGCGACTCCCATGATCTCAACCGCTGTGTGGGAGATCGAGGAGCGAAGTGGTTCCTCCGGCTTTCAAGGGATTCCAAAGGCTTCTACTCTTCCTTCAATTCGCCGGAGGAGATCCCAGCGGAGAAGATGGGTCTCTTTGAGCCCACCCTCTTTCTTTACGATAATTATCCAGGGGGGATGGGGTTCAGCCACCAGCTTTTCGATGACACATCGATACTTCTTGAGAAGACGATGAAGCTCATTTCCAAGTGTGAATGTCGCTACGGGTGCCCTTCCTGTGTGGGCCCCACAAAGGAGATCGGTGAGAAATCAAAAGAGGTTGCATTGGCACTGCTCAAAGAGATATTAAAATAGAAAATTCGGAATGCGGAATGCGGATTTCGGAATCTTTAACCAAAATTTTTTACTGATGATCAAGGAACTCCGCAATCCCTGCCCGTCCGGCAGGCGGGCGCACTCTACAATTCGCAATTGGGAACGATGGATCTCAGAGAACGCCTCAATCGACTGACCTCAATTTCTAAACTTCAGGAAGGACAGAAGGCAGAGGTCATTACTGATCTGCGGCAGAGACTGGATCGGCTTCTCGAGCCGAAGAAGATCTATCGGAAGAAATCCATCCTTCCTATTGAGCAGCTGGTCAAGGGAGAGGTCATTTTAACCCCTGATGGAGAGACGTTTCAGGTGAAAGAATATTTTCCTTCTCACTTTCGATATGGGGAGATGACGCTGGCCGAAATCTTAGACATCCCTACCTACCCGGCCCATCTCCTTTCGAGGGACGAACGGCTTAAGGAACTGGACCTGCGGCAAGCCCTCTTTCTTGACACAGAGACCACAGGACTGGCTGGAGGGACTGGCACCTTTGCCTTTATGATCGGATTGGGCTTCTTTGAAGGCGACGGGTTTCTCGTCCACCAATTCTTCATGAGAGATCATTCGGAGGAGAGGGCCTCGCTCTCTTTGCTGGAGGAACTGCTTCAATCCTTTCAATTCCTCGTCACCTTCAATGGAAGGCATTATGACATTCCGCTCCTTGAAACCCGACTCATCCTCTCCCGCATCTCTTCGAAGATCAGGGAGATGCCAAATTTTGATCTCCTCTATCCCTCAAGGAGGATTTGGAAAGGAGCTTATGACAACTGTCGGCTCATCACGCTTGAATCCCAACTCTTGGGTATGGAGAGGGTTGATGATATCCCCGCGGAATGGATCCCGTATCTCTATTTTGAGTATCTTCAGACGGGAGACGGAAGTAAGATTCAACGGGTTTTTTACCATAACCAGATGGATATCCTCTCCATGGTTGCCCTGGCCGGAAGGATCCATCTCGTCTACCATGATCCTCAAGCAGCCCGACCCAGAAAGGGCGTTGAGCACTTCGCCTTGGGAAGGCTCTTCTGGGAGCATGGCCATTGCGAGAAAGCCATCTCGTGTTTCGAGATTGCATTGAACCGATGCAACGAAAACCTGACGTGGGAAGTGATGAGGTGGCTCTCCACGGCCTTCAAGAAGACAGGGCAGAGTGAAAAGGCCCGATCTCTCTGGGAGGAGATGGCCAGCTGGCCCTATAAGAAGGATACCTTTCCCTACGTTGAGCTGGCAAAGTACCACGAACACCGGCTCAAAGACTTCGAGGGAGCAATCGTCTATGTGGAGAAGGCATTGGAGCAGGTCTCGCCTCATCAACAAAGGGAGGTCGAAATGCTTCAGCATCGAAGAGTGAGATTGGAGCAGAAGAGGGTCGGGAATGCGGCTCGATGATCGGCTTGGATGGCTGATCTGGATCTCTTTGGGTGAGATCGGGACGATGCTCGTCTTCTCTAACTACTCTGCCCTTCTTCCTATTCTTCAAAAGGAGTGGACTCTGACCAACAGCCAGGCCGGTTGGATCTACTCTTCTTATCAGATCGGTTATATCCTTTCCGTTGTCTTCCTTACCTCTCTCACCGATTATGTCAATCCGAAATACATCTACCTTGTCACGGCCTTCTGGTCAGGGATCTCCGGGATCTTATTCTCTCTGCAGGCAGAAGGATTTTATTCCGCCTTGATCTTAAGGACCCTGATGGGGATTGGTTTTGCAGGAACTTATATGCCTGGTCTCAGGATGGTTTCGGAAAAATTTCCGTCCCGTGAAAGAGGCAAAGCAGTGGGAATCTATGTGGGTGTATTCAGCCTTGGAGTTTCCCTCTCCTTATTTCTGACCGGTTTTATCAACTCTCTTCTCTCATGGCGGTGGGCCTTCTTCATCACCTCTTTAGGCCCCATTGGAGGTGGGATCATTGCTTTTCTCAAGTTAGGGAAGATCACCCGAGGAAGGAGAGACGAGATAAGCAAGGTTCCTCTAAGTCAGGTTTTGAGAAATCGGCCTGTCTTGATGATGGTCGGTGGTTATGTCGCTCATATGTGGGAGTTGTTTGGAATGAGGGGTTGGATGGTTGCCTTTCTCACGGCCTGTCTCCTCACGGCCGATTTCGATTTTTCAAGAGCGGTCAGCCTCAGCGCGGCGATCACTGGAGGGGTCACCTTAGCGGGGGCAGTCTCCAATGCATTGGGTGGCGCCCTTTCCGACAAGTTTGGAAGGGTCAATACGATTACCGTCATCATGTTAGGGAGCGGGCTGCTTTCCCTCGTGATTGGATGGACAAGAACTCTTCCCTTTTGGATAGTTTTCATCCTATCCATCCTCTATGGGTTCATGGTAACCGGTGAATCCTCAGTGCTTTCTACTGGAGTGACAGAGTTGGCCCATCCGGCCGGTTTGGGGAGAACGATGGCGCTCCAGTCCCTCTTAGGGTGGGGGGCGGCCTCCCTCTCGCCTATTGTCTTCGGATATGTTCTGGACATCACCAATCCTGCCAATGCCTTAGCCCGACTTGGATATGTTCCAAACTGGGGATGGGCATTTATGTTACTCGGGGTGGGAGGACTGCTGGGCCCCCTGAGCGTTCGGGGAATAAGAAAGCGAGTTGATCTACTGACTTGACAGAAAGCCGCCAAATTTTTATATTAGCGTTGGTAATTTCGTTTTCCGTTTGTGGCATCGGCATTTCTGATTTTTGAAGTATGAGAGATATAAGAGAAAGGAGGGAGACAGGATGCCAAGTTATGACTACCGATGTCTCAAATGCAATAAGGAGTTTTCCATCATTCTCAGCATCAGGGAACACGATCAAAATAAGGCAAAGTGTCCCAAATGTGGAAGCAAGAAACTTGAGCAACTCATCACCCACTTCATGACGAAAACTTCAAGAAAGAGTTAAACGTACTCCTTTTCATGTTGAGAAGCAGGAGGTTTAACTCTGCTTCTCAACATCCCCCGTCTGTTTCGATCTCGATGATACTTGACAAGGGTTTTTTATGTGTGTTTAAAATGCGCGTATTACGAATCGGAAGGGTGATCCACCTGGATCGAACATGTTTGAGTTTAGCGAAGAACAGAATTTAACAAGGAAAAGTGTCCATGAATTTGCCAAAAGAGAGTTATCTCCCAAGGCCTCTTATTGGGATGAAAATGAAGAGTTCCCATGGGAGGTCGTGAAGAAGATGGCAGAGATTGGACTCACCGGATTACGTTTGCCAGTATCTTACGGCGGGGCGGAGGTAGACTTGATCACCCTTGGGATAGCCTTGGAAGAGGTGGCAAGATTCGATCATAGCTGCGCCATCGTCCTTTGCGGCTGTAACATTACGGGAAGAGTACTGTTGCACGCTTCGCATAGGATCAGGGATCTCTATCTGCCAGAAATCGTAAAAGGGAAAAGCATCTTAGCCTTTTGCGCTGCCGAGCCGGAGGCCGGTTCTGATGTCAGAGCCATAAAAAGTACAGCAACTCGTCAAGAGGACAGATATGTTGTGAACGGTGAGAAGTCGATGATCACCTTTGCTCAAGTGGCTCAAGGGTTTGTTGTACTTGTGAAGATGCGAGAGGGGAAGGGAGAGGGCATCAGCTGTATTTTTGTAGAGGCGAACAGGCCTGGGATTGACATCCAGCACCTCCAAGGCTTTGGGTGGAGAGCGACGAGATGGGGAAATGTGGCCTTCAATGAGGTTCAGGTTCCGACTGAGAATCTCATTGGCGAAGAGAACGATGCCTTATCCATGCTCAAAGGCACGGTGCAAGAACAGAGGGCACTTACAGGCCTCGTCGCTCTGGGTACGGCCAAGGAAAGCCTTGACGAAGCCATCAAATATGCAAAGATGCGTAAGGTATTCGGAAAGCCCTTAGGGAAATTTGAAGGCATACAGTTCAGACTGGCTGAGGACTTCACTTCCCTCGAAGCTGCGAGACTGATCTGTTACAAAGCCCTATTTTTGATCGAGAAGAATGCTGATGGAGCTTCTGTATGGGCAGCTATGGCTAACCTCATTGGAGGTGAAACAGCCTATAAAGTGGTTAACGATACAATGGATGTTTACGGAGGGCTTGGATATTCAAAAGAGCTTCCGTTTGAACGCTACCTAAGGGATGTGAAAGCAACACAGATCGCCAATGCAACTCTAAAAATGGAAATAGGGCAGGGATTATTAGGGAAGGAATTCCTGCCCTACGCATAGGCTAACAGGTCAAAGGCTTCTCTTTCCTATCATTCCAGCGAAACCAGGAATCCAGGAATCTATGTTTTACAACTCGAAATTCTTTCTGGATTCCCGCCTGCGCGAGAATGAAAAAACGTCTCGGCAGATTCCTCAGGTTTAATCCCCCCTCGAATCCCAATCTTTATCTTCTTCAAAGGGATGTTCTTACCCGAAGCCTTGATTGCATCCTCTGTTGCCTTGACCAATCCGAAGCAACAAGGCACCTCCATATAAGGGACGGCTACGCTTTTGATGGAATTTGTCTTAAAAATTTCCGTTAATTTTTCCTTATAGTACTGGATGTCGTCCAATTTAGGACAGCCCACGACCAATATTTTTCCTTTAAGGAAGTCCTGATGAAAATTAGAGTAGGCAAATGGTACACAATCCGCTGCTACCAGGAGGTCTGCGTTTTGGTAATAAGGGGCGTTGATTGGCACAAGCTTCAATTGGACAGGCCATTGAGAAAGCATCGAGATGGAGGGGCTGGTGGGCTCTGTCCCTATGGGTTTCGGAACTTTAAATTGCATAGGTCTTGAAGAGGGACAACCGATAAATAATGGAGCAGGTTTAGGTTCAGGTTCAGCTTCCTTCCTATCAAGGTGGACTTCCACAGCCTTTTCGTCAAAATCTTCGGCCTGCCTTTCGATGATCGCGATCGCATCCTGAGGACAATAGCCAAGGCAGGCCCCAAGGCCATCGCAGAACTTCTCACTCAGCAATTTTGCTTTTCCGTCAACAATCTGGAGTGCTCCTTCAGCGCAATTAGGGATGCACAGTCCACAACCATTACATTTCTCCTCATCAATCTTCACAATCTTCCTTGTCGCCATGGTTCCTACCTCCTTCTTCCCCTCACCTTTCTCCTCTCCCCCTGCCTACCGCAGATAGGCATAGGGGAGAGGAATGGGGGGAGGGGGTTTTTTATAAAAAAATAACCTTTATCCAAAAGTTTTTCATTGATCTAAGTCAAAAAGAAATATTTTTTAGATATTGAGAATTTGAGATTTATTTGGTATTTGGTTATTGGAGCTTCATTCATTCCGTGATGGTTTATACGTCCCTTTCCGCCCATTTTGCTCAGGGAAAGGGAGATGAAACGAAAGGTGGCATCTTGTCCTGGCCAGCTCTGTGGGCAATTGTCTTCTGGGGATTTTCCTTTATAGCGACAAAAGTAGCCTTGAAGGAGGTCCATCCCTTTGCCCTGTTGACACTTCGATTTGGAATCGGTGGTTTCCTTCTTCTCTTGGTCCAATTCAATCGAGATAAAGGGTTTTTCAGGATTTTTTCAAAGAGGGATTGGATCCAAATTCTCCTTTTAGCCATCGTCGGGATCGCTGGACACAACGTTCTTCAAGCCTATGCATTGCTCTACACGACCGCCATCAATACGGGATGGATCATTGCCATCCAACCTATTTTTATCACACTGGCGGCTCGTCTTTTTCTCGGGGAGGGGATCACCGTTCGAAAGATCATAGGGATCGTCTTGGGTTTTCTTGGAATTTCTCTGATCATCTCGAAAGGAATATTTTCTCTCTCTCTGTTTCGCCTTGACTCGACCTTTGGAGACCTTCTTGCTCTTACGAGCGCGTTGACTTGGACAGCCTTTACTGTTGGAGGGAGGGGATTCCTTTTGCGGTTTCCGCCTCTTGCGACCATCGCACCGATTATGATGACAGGGTGCTTGATCACCTTTCCTTTAAGCGCTGTGAAAGGCGAATGGAACGTTTTTCTGCCCCTCTCTTCACCTGCATGGATGAGTATCCTCTTCTTGGGAATCTTCTGCTCCGGCCTCGCCTACTTTTTTTGGTATTCGGCTCTTGAGAAAAAGGATTCCAGCATTGTGGGGCTATATCTCTATTTGGAGCCCTTTGTCACTCTGATCGGAAGTTCCCTGCTCTTGGGGGAGGAGATTCGATGGATCACACTCGTGGGTGGAGGAATCACCCTGACCGGGGTCTACTTGGCCACATGGAAGACTTCATCCCCCTCCCCTCAATCGTTCGACTGAGCTCACGACGAAGTCCCCTCACACGAGTGGAGGGGAGTCTTTGCGGGCAGATTAAGATTAAAATCTTGACATCGAAAACGATTAGTGTTATTCAGATGCCGCTGAAAAGATTGTTTTGGTAAACCCCGCCCCCGTGTTAAAATAGGGGGCTTTCTCTGGGGTAGAGCTTGCACCTTTGATAAGGTGCGGGTAGATATTTTGTGATGCACCCTTGTATCCCTGTTCTGCCTGCCCCGCTTCGCCAGGGCCTTGCTCCACAAAGCGGGACAGGCGAAGCGAGGCCGGGGAAGAAGGGGATTTAAAGGGTGCGGGGTAAAGGAGGTTGATTGTCTTGGCAAAGGGGTTTGTGAAGTGGTTTGATACGAAGAAGGGCTACGGATTTATCAAGCAACCCGACGGAGACGACGTGTTCGTCCACTATACAGGGATTGTGGGTGATGGATTTAAGTCCCTTCGCGCAGGCGAGGAGGTGGAGTTTGAAATCTCCAACGGCGCGAAAGGGCCTCAAGCGACCAAGGTAGTGAAAACAAACTAACTTTTTAAATTCCAGATTCCAAGCACCAAATTCCAAATAAGCTCCAAGGAATAAAATTCAAAATTCCAAGCAAAACCGTTTTGATCATTTGAATTTGATGCTTGGGATTTATTTGGTTTTTGGATTTTGTGATTTGGAATTTTCTTTTATGCGTTCCTCAATCTTTTTTATAACTTCTTTCACTTTTGGAACCCAGGAGCCCTCGCGGGATTTTGCCAAACGGGTCAACACCTTAATCGACTCCACAGTTCCAATCTTTCCCAATGCATCGCAGATGGCTCCTAAGGCGGTGTCGCTGAGAGGGTTCTTCTCAAAGAGTCCGAACCACCGCTTGATTCCCCTTTCCTCAACAGCTTGGAGGAGAATCTGTTCCAACGTTTTTCCTTCGACCGTCAGGTTTCCTGAGAGGCCAAAGGCGTGGTAGATCTGGGTTTCGAGTTGATCCATTTTTGGAGAAGGGGTGGCAGGTATTTGTTTAAGGATTCCCATCATCTTCCCAATGCCCTTGCTGCTTTTGATCATCCCGAGACACCACACCGCCCTCTTTTGAACTTCCAAGTTCGGGTCGTCCAGGCGGGAGAGAAAAACTTCTTCTCCCTCCGCCCCTGCGATCTGGTAAAGGGTATGGATCGCCTGTTCCTTCAATTTTGGATGTTCATGGGAAATAAATCTCCCCAAAACCTTCGTGAGCGGTGCTTTCCACTGAGGTGATTTAATCTCTCCGAGGACCCTGAGGATGTCACAGGTTGTTTCAATAGAAGTCTGCTCTGCTTCCAGTTCTTTTAGGAGATGGGTCGCTGCCACTGGTCCAATCTGAATCAAGGCCTCGCAAGCATTCTTTCTCACCCATTGATCGTCACTCTTTTTCAAAATCGCAAGGAGGGAAGGGATGGCTCCGATCTCCAATGAGGCGAAGATGGGGATGATGGATGTTCGAACCTCTTTCTTTCCTGTCAAAAATTTTTCCTGAAGCATCAAGGGGATCGTGCCTTGACCAATCTCCTCCAAGACTTGGCCTGCCAATAGAGCCCACATCCTTTTTTGATGGAAATGGTGCTTTAACGTTTCAAGGATTTGAAGGGTCTCGGGGTATCGATCCCTCCGGATCAGTTCTGGAATGATCCTGACAAAGGCATGGGCTACATTAAGAAATGTCTCTTTTTCCTTGGCTTCATCAAGTTTCTGGAAGAATTGCTCCGTATAGTTGAGAAATTTATCCGTCAATCGTTCGAGCAGAATCTTATCTTTCAGCCCAGGCGTCAGGTCTTCAAGCCCGATCAAGCCGTGCCGGAAATATTCCTCAAGCAGATCCTCTGCTTCCTTGATCCCGACTTCTTTCAGTCGATGAGAGATCTTTTTAACCAGTCGATCCGATTTTCTCTCAAAGGCATCTCCCTTCTGGAGCTGTTTGAGAGCAAGGTGGTCCCGGAGAAAGATTCTGGAGGTGCCGATGAGATAGTGTTTTTGAAAGAATGAAGTGATCTCATCCTCGATGAGCTCTTCCCCATGCTCAGGGGTGGCAGCGAGATGACTATTTTGCAGGGTGGCACAGAGAAGGTCGGACTGTCGTAAAGGACGAAGGGCATCCCAGATGAGATTTTTTCGAATTTCTTGGAGATCTTTTCCAGCCATTCTTTGAAGGAGGGGGATCATTTTCAAATCCTTCCTCATTCGGGAAAGGGTGACACGGGCCCTCCAGGGAATCTCCCGCTCTGCCGCGAGGAGTTCTTCATTGAAGACGAAAGAGATATTGAAGACTGCCTGACGGTAAAGAGCTTGGGTCAGGTTCTCCTTGTCTTGTTTATGACGAGTATCCAATAAGGAGGGATCGCTCATGATATCTATGAATCGACTGAATTCCGCAGCGTTCATCCGGCTTTTAAGGGTAAGGCTGATCAGATCTTTCCGTTCCAGATAATGGGCGAATTTAGGGGCGTAGAGTTCTCCCATCCCCCTCATCATCATCCGACTCAGCTTCTGTGTCTCTGGAAGAAGACCCTCCACGAAGATCTCACGTCTCTCCTGTTCTTCCCTTACAAGAAAGGTCAATTCTTCTTCGCCTTCAAATAGGTTCTTAAATAGTTGATAGAGTCCCTCCTTTGCCCTTTTCGATTCCGGATGGTCCGGTGTGTAATATCCTGTTCTCAAGAAAGCCTGGATGAGGTGAAGGACGAAATCGTTTAACTTCGCTTGAAGTTTCTGGAGGCGCTCGACCTCTTCGGGTGGAAGACCTTCCGGGATTCCTTCAAGGCCCTTTTTCTGAGAGATGGGTGCGGTCATAGGATCTTGGGCCACCTTGGTTCTTTGTTTTCAGTTTTACAAAACAGAAAGGAGTTGTCAAATGAATTCATTCCGTTCCGTTGACCCATTCGACAGCCCCAAACCCTGACATTTATGCTCGGGAGTTGAAGGGTTGACTTTTGAGAGAGAGACTTATTAAACTTTTCTTAAAACGTATGAAAGCCTTTAAAACCCTCAGGAACGATTTTAAGGAGAACCGATGGCGAATTCTCTTCGGCCTCTTTGCTCTACTCATCGTCGATGTTCTCCAACTCCTCATCCCAAGGATTGTCAAATATGCCGTCGACGATCTCACCTCAGGGGTGATCTTCTCTCACCAGCTCCTCCTCTATGCGGTGGAGGTCCTCATCTTAGCTTTGGGGATCGGCGGGTTTCGCTATGTCTGGAGATACCTCCTCTTGGGAGCAGCCCGCCGGATTGAGAAGGCACTCCGGGAACGTCTCTTTCAGCACCTTCAAACGCTCTCGTTTTCCTATTTTTCACGGACGAAGGTAGGAGACTTGATGGCCCATGCCACCAACGATATTGAAGCAGTCCGAATGTCGATTGCATTGGGAGTCGTTTTTCTTGTGGATACGATTATCCTGGGAGTATTGACGATCTTTTTTATGATCTATATTCATCCCGCTCTGACCCTCTATGCCGTGCTTCCCATGCCATTGATCACTGTAGTCACTCTCCTCTTTAGCAGGGTGATTCACGAACGTTTTGAGACTCTTCAAAAAACCTTTGCCACCCTGACCGAGAGAGTAAGAGAGTCCATTGCTGGTGTTCGAGTGATCAAGGCTTATGTTCAAGAAGAGAATGAAAGGAAAAAACTTTCAGAGCTGAGTGACGACTATATTCGGAAAAACATCGGTGTGACAAAGGTTTGGGGGATGTTTTTCCCCCTCATCCTCTTCTTTTCCAACCTCTCGATGGCCATCGTCCTCTACCTGGGCGGAAGGCTGACGATTTTTCAATCAATCTCTACGGGAGATTTTGTTGCCTTTATGAGCTATTTGGGAATGCTCGCCTGGCCGATGATGGCCTTGGGGTGGGCGGTCAATCTCATCCAACGCGGGGCTGCTTCGATGGGACGCTTGAACCGGATATTCGAAGAGGCTCCGGAGATCGCAGATTTTCCAGAGGTGATCCATTCAGCCGCTTTGAAAGGAAGGATTGAGATCAGAGGTCTGACTTTTTCTGCTGGAAACGGAAACCACCCTCTTCTCAGAGACATCGACCTGACTTTCCATCAGGGCGAAAAGCTCGTGATCGTAGGAAGGACAGGATCAGGAAAGACGGTCCTCTGCGATCTGATGGTTCGAATCTTAGAGCCGTCGGAAGGAAATATTTTTTATGATGGCATGGAAATTCATCGCATCCCACTCAAGGTATTGAGAAGAGACATCGGCTATGTGCCCCAGGAGAACATCCTCTTCTCAGACACGATTCGGGAAAATATCGCCTTTGGAAGGTTGGATGCCAAGGAGAAAGAGATCGAAGAGGCAACACGGATCGTGCGGATTTACGATGAAATCATGGGTTTTCCAGAAGGGATGAACACAGTGATCGGAGAAAAAGGAATCACCCTGTCCGGAGGCCAGAGGCAGCGGATCGCAATTGCAAGGGCCATCCTGATGAACCCGCCGATCTTCATTTTGGACGATGCCCTCTCCTCTGTGGATATCGAGACGGAGGAGCGAATTCTTGATGGATTGGAGAGGTTTCTGCAGGGGAAGACAAGCATTCTCATCACCCACCGCATCGCTCCTCTCCGAAGAGCGGATCGGATTATCGTCTTGGATGAGGGAAGGGTTGTGGAGATGGGAGACCATGCGACCCTCCTCGCAAAGGGCGGTCTCTATGCCGACCTGTATTGGCAGAGGCGATTGGAAGAAGAATTGGAAAGAGACAAGGAACAATAATCAAATCCCAAGCACCAATATCCCTGCCTGCGGCAGGCAGGCAAATAAATTCCAAGCACCAATTCCAAAAATTTTGGTAATTGAAATTTGGTTATTATTTGTGATTTGGAATTTGGGTATTGGGATTTGGAGACAGTAGATTATGTATACTGATTTTGGTTACATGGAAGAGGGGAAATTGGGGAAGCCCTATGACCTGAAGCTGATGGCAAGGCTCTGGGCGTTTGTTCGACCCTATTGGAGGCTGATGGCTCTCTCCCTTCTCTTCGTTTCGATCATGGCGGCCTTGGACCTCCTTGTCCCGTATTTAACCAAAGAAGCGATCGATCGACACATTGTGACTTCTTCGAGAGAAATCGTCTTGAGGGGTGATGGGTCCCTTGAGGAAGAACGTCTCTGGAATCGATATGGGAAGGCTCTCATTCCTAAAAAGGAGAAAGGGAGATTTCTCCTTCCTCCGGAGATATGGCAATCGATAGATCGAAAGGAGATGGCTCTTCTTCAAAAATCTGGCCTTCTCTCAGAAAACAGATATTACTTCTTTGTCCCCCAGAGGCCTGAGGACGAAATCATATTGAAAAAATATTCCTCTTCTTTTGAAAGGAGCGGCTCCTACTGGTTCATCTCCTTCGATCAAATGAAGCAGTTAACGGAAGAGGATTTCCTCGGGCTGAGGGGGAAAGATGTGGAGGGAGTGCTTCGCATTGCCTTCCTCGTCGTTTTCGTCCTGATTGTTCATTTCGGTTTGAATTTCCTACAAGTCTATGTCATGGAGATTGTAGGACAGAAGATCATGCATGACCTTCGAATGAGGGTCTTTTCCCATCTCCAAAACCTTTCAATCTCCTTCTTCGATAAGAATCCGGTGGGACGATTGGTCACAAGGCTGACCAATGATATCCAGAACGTTCACGAGATGTTCACTTCGATTCTCATTAATCTGCTCAAGGATATTCTTCTCCTGATCGGGATCATTTTCGTTCTTCTTCATCTGAACCGAGAACTCGCTCTGGTCTCATTCTCTGTCGTCCCCTTAATTTTCGTCACCACACTTCTCTTCAGCCAGAGGGCCAGGGATGTCTTTCGGGAGATCCGCGTGAGGATCGCACAGATGAACGCCTTTCTTCAAGAAAGTCTTTCTGGTATTAAGGTCGTTCAGATCTTTCGGAGGGAAGAAGAGAATCATCGTCGGTTTCAGAAGATCAACAAAGGACATTATTTGGCCAATATGAAGCAGATTCGAATCTACGCCCTCTTTGTCCCTCTCATCGAAATCTTGAGCTCGGCGGCCATCGGCCTTCTCATCTGGTACGGCGGGGGGAGGGTGATCCAGGAAAGGATGACCTTAGGAGTTCTCGTTGCCTATCTTTCTTATATCCGGATGTTCTTCCAACCGATTCGAGACCTTTCCGAAAAGTATAATATTCAACAATCGGCAATGGCGTCTCTGGAGAGGATCTTTTCATTGCTCGACCAAGATGAGAGGATTTCCGAACCTCCCTCTCCTAAAAAAGAGGAGATTAGAGGGGATATCGAGTTTCGTAATGTTTCGTTTTCTTATAATGGGGAAGAGAAGGTTCTCAGAAATGTTTCCTTCTCTGTCCATGAAGGCGAGACCGTCGCTCTCGTAGGTGCCACAGGAGCCGGGAAGACCTCGCTGCTTCACATCCTCGAACGGTTCTATGAGATGGAGGAAGGCCAGATCCTGATCGATGGGATTGACATTCGAGAAAGGGATATTTCTCATCTTCGATCCCAGATCGGTCTGGTGATGCAGGACACCTTCCTCTTTGCCGGAGACGTGGAGGAGAATATTCGTTTGGGAGATCGGAAAATGGATGACGGGAGGGTGGGGGAGGTGGCGCGAGTGGCCAATGCGGATAGGTTTATTCAGCGATTACCTTATGGATATCATACGAAGGTAGGAGAGGGAGGAGAGACCTTATCTGCTGGGGAGAAGCAATTGTTAGCCTTCGCAAGGGCCTTGTATATTGATCCAAAGATCCTCATTCTCGACGAGGCCACCTCTCATGTCGATCCTGAAACGGAACGGCTGATTCAGGAGGGCTTGGTTCGATTGCTCAAAGGGAGGACAGCGATCGTCATCGCCCATCGTCTTTCCACCATCCAACATGCGGATCGGATCGTCGTTCTCCACAAGGGAAGGGTTCGGGAGATAGGGACCCATGCGGAATTGATCGCAAAGAAGGGTCTCTATTTTAGACTTTATCAGTTACAATATGGGACAACGTTAAAAACTGAGTCATTAGGTTATTAGGTCATTAAGTCATTAGATTAAACCTAGATCCTTTGATGCGCATTCGGTTATACCTCAATGACTTAATTACTCAATGACCTAATGACTAAACCAAGGTTGACAAAACGGCAAGGCTATCCTATATAGGAATGGGGCTTAGCACAAATGTCAAATTCCAAAGTTCAAAGTTCAAATAGTGAAGAGAAGAATGATCAATCCCCAGAGGTCCATCTGAAAGAGGAGAAGAAAACCGAGGTGGATCTCAATCTTCTCTTTCCGGGAAGGGAGTACGATCTCAATCGGCTCTTTCCCGACGAAGGGACGAAAAAGCTTCTCTCCGAACTGAAGAGGAACAAGCGGGATATCGAGCGGTATGTCAAGAATCTTCACGTCGAGGAGGATTGAATGAAGTGTCCTCATTGTAATGAAACATTACCCTTTTTCCTCTGCCCGGAGTGCCAGGGAGAGATACCGGAGAAGGGTGCTTATTGCTGTTGGTGTGGAAGTCCAGTGAAGACAGAAGAGGAAGAGAAGACCGATTTCTCTGAACGCATTTTATGCAGTGACGGAAACTGTATCGGTGTCATCAATGAGGATGGGATTTGTAATGTTTGCGGTAAGCCCTATACCGGGGGGCCCTTATGAGAATGACCAAATTCCCTGCCTACCGGCAGGCCCTGAACCGTGCTGGTACAGGGCAGGCAGGCAAACACCAATGACCAAAATTCAAAACATAGCTATCAATTAAGTTTTGGTTATTTGGATGTTGGGTAATTGGAATTTATCTGGGATTTGGAATTTGGTTATTGGAATTTTCTATATAGATCAAAAGGATACACAGCATTGACACTCCGAAGTGCAGTGATTATGATATAGTTAGGCGATTTCGATTCTCTTGACGGGAGGTTACGATGATTTTTTTGCCAAGGGGAGGCGCTGACAAGGAAGAGAAGGGAAAGGATGACAAGATTCTTGTTCCGAATGAACTTCCCATCCTTCCTTTGAGAGGAACTGTGCTCTACCCCGATCTGATCCTGCCCATCATGGTGGGGAGGAAGAAATCTGTAAAGTTGATCGATGACGCAATGGATGCGGATCGCATTATCGGGATCATAACGCAAAAACGGTCTGAGATCGAAGATCCCAAGGAAAACGACCTTTATTCCGTTGGCGTGGCTGCACTGATTCTGAGGATGATCAGGGAGCTGGATGGAAGTCAGCGGGTCATTGTTCAGGGGATCTCGAGGATAAAGATGAGGGAATACATCCAGAGGGAGCCTTATTTTAAGGTGAGATGCGATACCATTGATGAGGGTTTTGTTCAGGGCGTGGAGATTGAGGCCCTGATGATGAATCTGAAGAACCTCTTCCAGAGGGCGGTGGAATTGGCTCCTTACCTCACGGCTGAGCTGGGCACGATGGTGAGCAACATTCGGTCACCCTCTATCCTCGGGGATTTGATCGCTTCCAATCTCAATCTTTCAACGACCGAAAAACAGGGGATTCTCGAGACCTTCGATGTTCGGGAGCGCTTGACCAAAGTCCATCTTCTTCTTAACAAGGAGGTTCAAGTATTGGAATTGGGGAACAAGATCCAATCGCAGGTGAAGGAGGATATGGATCGAACCCAAAGAGAGTACTACCTCCGAGAACAGTTGAAGGCGATTAAGAAAGAACTCGGAGAACTGGATGAACACTCCACAGAGATTAAGGACCTGAGAGAGAGGATTAAGAGGGCGAAGATGCCCCCAGAGGCCTTGGCAGCTGCAGAGAAAGAGTTAGATCGTCTGGCCAAGATCCCTCCAGCTTCTGCAGAATATACGGTGGCCAGAACTTATTTGGACTGGTTGGTGGAACTGCCATGGTCTGAAACGACGGAAGATAGTCTCGATATCGACAATGCTCAAAAGACCCTGGACGAAGACCATTATGATCTGGAGAAGGTGAAGAAAAGAATTTTGGAATATTTGGCCGTCAGAAAACTGAAATCCGACATGAAAGGACCGATCCTCTGTTTCGTTGGCCCTCCAGGGGTTGGAAAAACCTCTCTTGGCAGGTCGATCGCTCGAACCATGGGCCGGAAATTCATCCGTATCTCCTTAGGCGGAGTTCGGGACGAAGCTGAAATCCGGGGACATCGGAGGACCTACGTCGGAGCTCTCCCTGGCCGGATCATCCAAGGAATTAAGAAAGGGGGATCAAATAACCCGATCTTCATGCTGGATGAAGTAGACAAGATCGGAATGGACTTCCGTGGAGATCCTTCCTCTGCACTCTTAGAGGTATTGGATCCAGAACAGAACTTCTCTTTTTCTGACCACTATATCGATGTTCCCTTCGATCTCTCAAAGGTGATGTTCATCACTACGGCCAATGTGCTCGACACCATCCCTCCTGCCCTCAGGGATCGAATGGAGACCCTTGAGCTTCCAGGGTATAGTGAAGACCAGAAGATTATGATCGCCAAACAGTTTCTCATTCCCAAACAGATCACCGAGCATGGTTTGAGCTCAGCGTTCATCGAATTTCAGGATGAGGCGATTCAGGTCATCATCACGTCGTATACGCGAGAGGCAGGGGTTAGAAATCTGGAAAGAGAGATCGCAGCTATCTGCCGAGGGGTTGCCAAGGATGTGGCCAGAGGATTTACAGAAAAGGTTGTGATCAATCCTGAGATCCTGCACAAATTTTTAGGGCCGGTCAAATTCTTCCCCGAGGTGGCGGAACGAACCTCTGAACCAGGTGTGGCTACGGGTCTGGCCTGGACACCCACTGGAGGGGACATCATCTTTGTGGAGGCGACAAAGATGAGGGGAGAGAAGGGATTGACGTTGACTGGCCAATTGGGAGATGTGATGAAGGAATCTGCCCAGGCAGCGTTAGCCTATGTGCGTTCCAAATCGAAAGAGCTCGGGATTGAGGAGGACTTCTTTGAAAGGAACGACATCCATATCCATGTGCCTGCAGGGGCCATTCCAAAGGACGGACCTTCGGCCGGAATTACCATGTTTGTGGCGCTCACTTCCCTGTTGACAAACACACCTATCCGAAACGATGTGGCCATGACCGGTGAGATTACATTGAGGGGTTTAGTCCTCCCTGTTGGGGGCATTAAGGAGAAGGTCCTGGCAGGGATGCGAGCAGGGATTAAGACGATCATTCTCCCAAAGAAGAATGAAAAAGACCTGGAAGAGATTCCTGAGCATATTCGGAATCAGATGAACTTCAGATTTATTCAGCGAATGGATGAGGCCATCGAGTTGGCCCTGAAATCCGCAGAGGTGCGTCCCGAAGCGCAAAAGCTAGTCAGCGCAGCAATGGGATGAAAGCTTAGCCCCCAGACACCAGTGATCTGCTAAAATTCCAAACATCGATTGCCAATCACCAAACCTGTTCCTGACAGGTTCAGGAATAGAGCTTTTTCAACATCTCCGGCCGGTTCCTTCAAGGCGTTTTTCAAAGAGCTAAAGTGTCACGATTACTGAAATTTATCTTTTAGATTTTATGGATGGTCCGAAACTCCGAAATGTCAATGTCTTCCCGGTTCAAATGTCGGGCCAAACCTTAATCTGCCTTCAGGATCCACAGAACGTTAGCGAAAAGGCACTTTTCCTTCCCCCTTCCCTCTATTTCATTATCTCCCTTTTTGATGGGCAACATTCGATCTTGGATATTCAGGCCGAATATATGAGGAGATTCGGGGAGTTTCTTTTCACAGAGAAGATAGAGGAGATTGTCAGTGAGTTGGAAGAAAATCTTTTCTTGGAAGGGGATCGGTTCCAAGAGGCATTGAGGCAGAAAGAGGAGAGCTTCAAGAAGGCTTCCATCAGGGAGGCTGCATTTGCTGGAAAAAGTTATGAGAGTGATCCTGGACAATTGAAGGCCAAGCTAAGTGAATACTTTGTTGGGCCAGAGGGACCAGGCCCTCTCAGAGATAAAGAGGCGGCCGAGAGATTGAAGGCAGTGATTGCACCTCACATTGATTTTCAAAGGGGAGGGACCTGTTATGCCTTTGCCCACAAGGAGATATGGGAGAAGAGTTCTTCCGATTGCTTCGTCATCCTTGGGACCTCTCACACTTTTATGGAACATCCCTTCTGTCTCACCCGAAAGGATTTCGTGACCCCCCTGGGTACTTTGAATGTGGATAGGGAGATTATCGTTGCCCTCCAATCTCGATGTTCTGATGATCTCTTCAAAGATGAGAAAGTCCAACGAAGTGAGCATTCCATTGAGTTTCAATGTGTCTTTCTCCGCTATCTCTACCCAGATCCCGCTCCACTCAGGATCGTTCCCATCCTATGCGGATCGTTCTATGAGGCCCTGGAAAAGGGGATTTCGCCGATGGAACTGAAACCCGTCATGCAGTTCATCGAAGCCCTAAGAGATTCGGTTTCCTCCTTTGGGGAGAAGGTCAGTTTTATCGCCAGTGCTGATCTTGCGCATATGGGGCTTCAATTCGGAGATCGGGATGGGATGAGTGAATATGGTCTTAGAATTTTGGCCCAAGAGGATCAGGAGATGTTGGGATACGTGGAAAAGATGGATGGAGAAGGATTCTATTTATCGATTTTAAAAGAGAGAGACCGAAGAAGGGTCTGCGGCTTTCCAGCCATCTATACGATGCTCAAAGTTCTCGAGGCTAAAGAAGGCAAGCTTCTGAAATATGGTCAGGCCCTTACCCCACAGACTCAATCCGTTGTCTCCTTTGCAAGCTTGGCGTTCTACTAAAGCAGAGTGCGTAGAGCATAGGGCATAGCGTTTCTTTAATCTAATTGGAGCGATTGGCTCGTTGCGCTATGCGCTTGGCAGTTTTGGTTTCAATCTGTTGATGGCCGGGTAGAGTTCGGAAAGGCTCTTCTCCAATTCTGGTGGAAGGTCGACCTGAAGGCTGAGAATCCTTTCCCTGAGAAGGGCTAAGGCTCCTAACTTTTCACTCACCTCTTTAGGTGTCACTCGGCTCAGTCTTTTCGATAATTCTTTCACCTCCTCGTTGAGGAATTCGATCAGTTTCAAAATCTCTGACACCTTCTTTTGAGCCATCCGTATTCTCCTCCTTCTGTTTCGTCTCTACCATACCCGATTTAAAAAGAGATTACAAGGGCTTTAATGCCAAAGACCCTCCTACATACGACCTGGCATGACGACGCCAAATCCCAATCCCAGCCGAAGATAAATCAATGCTGCAAGAATTCCTGCAAGGAGGACGAGGACTGCGTAATCGATCTTTCGCATTTGAGGCTCGTAATAGAGGGTTCGAGGAGATTCAGGGCTGAAGCCCTTTGATTCTAAAGCCATGGCCAAGAGGTTCGTGTGGCGGATGGCATAAACGAAGAGAGGCACTGCCTGAGGAATGAACTTGGCGATACGGCTAAAGATGGGTCCTGACTCCAGATCCAACCCGCGCGACATCTGGGCCTGGACGATCGTTGCCCCCGCACCAGCAAAAGTCGGGACTAACCGCAATGCCGTTGATAAGGCAAAGGCAACAGGGTAGGGGATGCCCATGCGGATGAGGCCATTGGTTAACTCTTCGTTCCTCGTTGTTGAAAGGAAGATGAGACCGGCACCTACGAATGTGGCCAGCCGCAGACCCATTGCGATGCCATAAAGGAGTGACTCCTGACTTACATGGAGAGGCCCCAATGACCACAATGGGGTTGGTCCTTTTACAAATAAAGGCCACATCATCGTGCTGAATAGGATGAGGAGAATAAGGATAAACCGTAACCGCCAGAAGTTTTTCAATGCTTTGGCAGAAATAGCGATCAGCGTGATACCCAGGCTGATGGCACCCATATGCACAGGATGGTTAAAGCAGAGAGAGATGGCGAAAACGATCAACGTGCTGATCATCTTCGTTCTTGGATCGAGACGATGGATCCAGGTATCTTTATCGAGATAGAGAAAGATATTCATAATAAATTCATCAATGCACAATGAAAAGGGTCTATGGTTTGTGGGTAAGGAAGCCTAACCACCTAACCTCTATCCTAAACTGGCATCTTAACCTTAACCTAAAGACTTGCCTTTAACTCCTCAACCATCTGCTGAGGCGTAAGCCCCTGTGTCCCAAGCCAGTTGCTCAAACGTAAAAGGGAGGGAGGACGCAAAGAGGCATGGGCCAACTGGGACTCGTCAGCGAAGATGAGCCGAGTAGGTCCATCTAAAAGGATGCAGCCATCTTTTAAAACAATCGTGCGGTTTGCATATTCGGCTGCGACCCACATGGAATGCGTGATGATGATCACTGTATGCCCAGAGCGATTCAACCTCTTCAACATCTCCATCATGTTCCGTTGGTGGCCGTAGTCAAGGCCAGTCGTCGGTTCATCAAGGACGACCACTTCTGGTTGAGTGGCCAGGACTGATGCCACAGCCACGCGCTGTCGTTCCCCTTTTGTCAATGCCAAGGGGACTTCCTCTTCGTAACCGTTTAGCTCCACGGTTTCCAACGCCTCAGCCACACGTTTCTCAATCGTCTTATGATTCTCTCCTAATACTTTAAGGCCAAAACCTACTTCTTCCTTCACCGTCCTTGCAAAAATCTGGTGATCTGGATTTTGAAAAACATACCCGACTCGTCGGGCCAATTCACGACGAGTATACGCTGTCGTTGGCTTGCCCTGCACCAACATGCGGCCAGAAGTGGGCTTGAGCAGACCGTTGAAGTGCTTAGCCAGAGTCGTCTTACCAGAGCCGTTCTGTCCCAGGATGGCGATAAATTCACCCTCCCGTATTGAAAAGTTCATACCCCGTAGTGCCTCGACCTGATACGTGGGATAGACGTACTTCAGTTCTTGAGCTTCCAGGACGGCAGGTCCTTCGGCGCGCTGTAAGGATGCGACCATCGACTTCAGTTCCCGACGTTTGGCGAGGTTGCGTTTCTGGATCAGAGTGATAGCGGTTTCGATAAGAAGTGGGCTTCCTGGCCAGCCCATTGTTTGAAAAAGTTCCACCAATGGCAGGGGTTTGATCCCGCAGGATTTCAGCAAGGGCACGTCCAACAAAATCTCAGTGGGTGGTCCTTGTGCCACCACTTGACCATCGCGCATTAACCAGACATGATCGGCACGCGTAGCGGTCTCCGGTTCGTGGTCGATGATAAGGAGCATACGGCCTTCCTCTCGAATGTTATCCGCAATGGAGAGTACTTCTTCACGACCCTGAGGGTCGAGGTCAGTCGTTGGTTCGTCCATCACAAGGATCTTCGGCTCCAGGGCAAGGACCGAACCGATCGCAAGACGCTGCTTCTGTCCACCCGAAAGGGTGGCCGGTTCCCGCTGGCGAAGTTTTTCCAGTCCAACAAAGGTGAGGTAACGCTGAATGCGGCGCTCGATCTCCGAACGAGGCAGACAATGGTTTTCCGGCCCAAAGGCCATTTCTAATTCAACATTGGTGGAGAAGAGTTGTGCCTCGAAATCCTGTAATACGAGCCCGACAATCCGCGACATCTCTGCCACCTTGCGCCGGGCGACCTCTTCGCCTTTCACCAACACACGACCCTTATAGTCACCGCGGAAGAACCTCGGCACAAGGCTGTTCAGTGTGCAACAGAAGGTTGACTTGCCGGCACCCCCGTGCCCCATGAGAACCACGGTAGTGCCCTCTTCCATTTGGCCTTGAATGTTCCTTAAAGCGGGTCGGTTATTATGACGATAGGTGAAAGTCAAATCTTCGATGGAGATCGCAACGCTCATAAACGTGCTATGCTGTAAAAGGAGCTAAAGCAGCAGGCTGCCGATAATAATAGCAGAGGCACAGATCCAACCGATGCTTGTCATCGGAAAATCAGTCATCCACCCCAGCAGACCGGTTACTGCGGCCACTGTAACCAACCATGCGCCGACGGTACCAGCAATGGGCTGACCAATATCACTCTCCTCCATCACATCTGCCCAGAAGAGACCAAGCTGCTGCTTCGTGACCCCGAACACAGAGATTAAGAGAAGGACTCCGATCCAACTCGCAAGGGTGTCGTTGAGGGTGATGATTTTGGTTAGGACGGCATAGGGTACGATACCGAGTGCGTCCACGACGACACTTATGACCACAGCGCAGGAAGCGCTGGAGATGAAGGAGATGAGGATGTAATTGATCCAACTGCGCCAGCTTCCAACATTCCATTCTCGCGATTTTTCAGCGAAGGGGATGAAAGTTGTCCACATCGTATAAGGTAGGTAACCGAGGAGAAAGTTGCCGACAAAGCCGGCAATGGAGCCGGGTCCTAAAGTACCCCCAAAGATGTCGCCGATGAGATTACCAATGGCTGTACCCCAGGCGCCCGCCGGTCCAAACAACATACCGAAGACCATTGGAAAGATGTTGGCAACACGCACCTCCGTAATACCAGGGATGAGCGGAATAGCCGTCTTGAAGGCCACGAGCGCTGCGCCATAGATGGCCGCACAGACCGACACAAGAATGATCATTCGAGTATTTCTCCACATCGTAAGAGCAGCCTTCATCATTTTACCCCTTTTACGTTTTCATTGCTTGCGTGCACTGAAGAAAATTTACTAAATTGGAGTGGGGGGTGTCAATAAGCATTGGAGACAGTGAAAATAACACAAACCGTATGTAGGGCAACCCTTTAGGGTTGCAAATGGCCTTTTTCCATAAGCAGACAAGGCTCCATTGAGATTCTTTACTGGATGTGATATGAGATGATTCGTTAATGAAGCCTTTCTTTAAGGGTGGAGGTGGAGATGGTTCAGACTTTCCAAGTGAGATCTTCAGCAAAGACAGAATTTATCGATATCACCCGTTCTGTCCAAGAGGCTGTAAAAAAAACAGGAGTGGAAGAGGGGATCTGTTACATTTTCATCCCCCATACCACAGCGGCGGTCACGATTAACGAGAATGCGGATCCCAGCGTTTCACAGGATATTCTGATGGAGCTCAACAAGGTGATTCCTTTTCAAGACCGGTATCACCATCTGGAAGGAAATTCACCTGCTCACATCAAGGCGAGCCTTATCGGACCTTCTGAAACTGTCTTTGTTGAATCAGGAAAGTTAGTCCTTGGAACCTGGCAGGGGATCTTCTTTTGTGAATTCGATGGCCCGAGAAATCGGAACGTCTACGTGAAAGTTGTGAGAGCTGAAGGATAGCATTAATGTAGTAAATCTAACACTTCTTTACAGTGATCTAAAAGCTGTCATTCCTGCGGAAGCAGGAATCCAGACTGAAAAGACTGGATTCCGGGCTTCGTCGTGAGCTCAGCCGAACGATCAAGTCCGGAATGACAAAATATGTAAAGTCATTTCTGAGACGGTACATTAGAATTAGTGCCATTTGGAACGATTTTTATAGACTGGAGAATTAGAGTTGGTGGAGGAAGAACTTTTTAAGGAAGTTGGAGAGATCTTCGAGAAGGAACCCCGGCTGATCCAACTCCCCTCTGAAGGGATGGTCGTCTTCGTCGGAGATACTCACGGGGATCTCGATGCAAGCGAGCAGGTCGTCCGTCAATATCTTAAGAAACCTTACCGAATCGTCTTCCTGGGAGACTATGTGGATAGGGGCGAATACTCGAAAGAGAATCTCCATTACTTGCTCCATCTGAAAAGGGAACATCCAGACGAGATCTTTCTTTTGGCTGGAAATCATGAAGGGTATATGGTGAAGGAGTTTTACCCTGCCAATTTCTGGAACTCCCTTTCACTAAAGGAGAGAGAGGCTTATGGCCTTCTCTTCTCCAAATTTCCGTTGGCCATCACCTCTGAGAATGGGATTTTGGCTCTGCACGGTGCGCTGCCTGAATTGAACTCTCTGAAGGAGATCGAACAGATCGAAAGGGGGGATGCCAATTGGGACAGGATCGTCTGGGGAGATTTTGTGGAAAGCGATGCCGATGTTCTGGGCGATTGGTGGGGAAGGCCTCAGCTCGGCAGATCCTATTTTGGACAGATGATGGATCGCTATGGAAAGAAGATTTTAATCCGATCCCATCAGCCCACAGCTCCTCTGCTCATGTTTAAGAAGAGGTGCATCACGATCTTCACGTCCAATGCCTATCTGCCGATCCGGACTATTCTCATTGCTGATCTGGGAAAAGAGATTCGAACTGCGGACGACGTGGCCATAGAAAGAATATAAATTCGAAATGTCAAAATTCAAATGTCAAATTCCAAAATGGGATTCTGAAACGAGTTCAGAATGACAATCTTGTCATGCCGAACCAGGTCCTGAATTTAATTCAGGATCTAAGGATTTCGGCATCTCATTTGAGCTTTGGATTTGATTTGGCATTTGAACTTTGTCATTTGAAATTGGTGTTAGAAATGGTCAAATTTATCTCTTTTGATATGGACGGGACGCTGATCGATCCGGAGTTTACGGATTGGGTCTGGGGCCATGGACTGCCCACACTTTATGCAGAGAAGCATGGCATTCCCTTCGAAAGAGCAAAGGCCTTTGTTGAAGGGGAATACCACAAAGTGGGCGAAAGTGCGATCGAGTGGTATGACATCAAGTATTGGTTTCGTTTTTTCGAACTGGAGATGCCTTGGCAGATCCTTATGGAACGATATACCGATAAGATTCGTGTCTATCCGGACGTCAACCATGTATTGGATCGTTTAAGAGGGAAGTTCTCATTGATTCTAACCTCCAATGCAGGAAGGGAGTTCATCGATATCGAGTTTAGAGTCACAGGTCTGGGGAAGTATTTCAACAAGATCTTCTCAGCGACTTCTGACTTCGGGTTGGTAAAAAAGACTAGCAGTTTTTATCAGAAGGTTTGCCGGATCCTCGGGGTAAGTCCCGACGAGATGGTTCATGTGGGTGACCACTATGAGTTTGACTATCTCGTCCCCCAAACATTGGGGATCCAAGCCTTTTACATAGACCGATCGGCCGAAAAGAAAGGAGACTTCATCCTCTGCGATCTGAGGGACCTGGAGAAAAGACTCTGGACTGAAATGGCACGATAGTAGAACCTGTAACAATTGCTACTTTTTCCTTTAATCTCAGTGAACCCCCCATTTTATTAAGGCTTCCATACCTTTTGGAATAATGCCAAGAAGTTTCCTCCGAGAATTTTCAAGATGTCATCATCGGAGTAACCGCGAGCCACCAACCCCCGAGCGACATTCTTCACATTGGAGACACTCTCCAACCCTTCCACCAAGCGCTCTTCAAAACTTGGTGCAGCAAGGGATGGGTATAGACTTGCCCATTTGTCGTAGCCGCTTCGGTCGTACTCCCATTCGGGATTTAGGTCAAGGCCAAAGGCCACATGATCGACGCCGGCCAACTTGACCATATAATCGATGAAGTCCATAAAGTCTTCCAAGGTGGGCCGGACACCTTTTTTGACCATCGTGATGGGCGTCCAGGCAGTGAGCCCAATGACCCCCCCCTTTTCGGCAAGGGCAATGATTTGATCGTCGGTCTTGTTGCGATGATGATCGATCAGTTTTTTGGGGTTGGCGTGGGTGATGACAATCGGTTTTTCAGAGTACTTGATCGCATCCATCACTGTCCTATAAGCACAATGGGAAACGTCCACCAAGACGCCCACCTTGGTCATTTCCGCAATCACCTTTCTGCCGAGAAGACTCACCCCGGCATCTACATCTTCTCCTCCAGACCCAATATAATTCTGTTCGGCATAAGCCAGCTGGATAATCCTTAAACCCAGCCGGTGGAAAATACGGATCAGGCTGATATCATCCTCAAGAATTTTAGCATTTTGAGACCCCATGATGACACAGACTTTTCCTTCCTTCTTTGCCTGGACAATATCGTCCGCTGAACATGCAAACCTACAGCCTGTCTTTTCTGCGATCTCGTACCATCCGGAGATGGTAGCAAGTGCTTCCCTGAAGCTGGCATTGGTGGCTGTGACCGTGATGTGAGTCGCTGTCACCCCTGCCTTTCTCACCCTTTCCAGGTAATCTTCGGGTTGGCTGAGGGTGGGGGCATAGCTGAGCCCTTCGATGACAATCGCTTTTTGGTATAGTTCCATCGCCCTTCTCTCTTCTTCTGGTGTCAACTCACTGATCAGTTTTGCGCCCATCACATCTTCTCCTTTTCAAATGGTCTCGTTCTCTTATCTATTCTAATCTAAATAGCAGGCTACATAGCGTCCATCTACAATCTTTTGAATCTGAGGTTCTTCACGATCACAAATCTCTTTAGCGTAGGGACATCTGGGCCGAAATCGGCAACCCGATGGAAGATTTTGTGGATCAGGAGGTTCTCCCACAATGATCTTTTCCATTTCATCATCTTCGCCTTTGTATCTTATTATAGGGATGGCAGATAAGAGAAGTTGTGTATAGGGGTGCCTGGGGGATTCGAAGATTAATTCCGTATCGCCATTTTCTACAATTTTTCCTAAATACATCACCGCAACACGGTCCGTCATCAATCGGATAATTTCGAGGTCATGAGAGATGAAAATATAGGTGAGGTCATATTTTCCTTTAATCTCCTTGAAGAAATTTAGAATGGTCGCCTGAACCGAAACGTCGAGGCCGGATGTGGGTTCGTCGAAAATGATCAAACTGGGATTGAGAATGAGGATACGTGCCAGTCCTAATCGCCTTTGCTGGCCGCCACTGAACTCATGGGGGAACCTGTAGGTGTGATCCTCATCCAACCCCACTTCTTTCAAGATTGATTTCACCTTTTCATTCATTTCCGTTGAAGAGAGTTCTTCGTGAATCAGCAGAGGTTCTCTCAGGGTTTTCCCTATTCTCCACCACGGATCCAAAGATGCCCCCGGGTCTTGATAAACATATTGAATTTTTTTCCGAACGTTTTTTATTTTTTCTGGTGGCAGGTTATTGATTTTTTCCCTGTCAAAATATACTTCTCCTTCCGTCGGTTTGTAAATTCCAAGAATTGTCTTACCCAGAGTCGATTTCCCGCAGCCGCTCTCCCCCACAATTCCGAAAATCTCGCCCCTCGCTATAGAAAGACTAACGTTGTCTACAGCTTTCAGCCAGCCTATATTCCGCCTCAAATAGCGGCTTCTGACCGGAAAGTATTTTTTCAGATTCCTTACCTCTAATATCGGATGATCCACTCCCCCAATGCTCCTACCTTCTTCAGATCAGGCATCTTGCTCTCGGTTCCTGGTCAATGGGTTATAGCAATAAATCCAATGGTCCGATGCGATCTCTCTCTGCGGCGGCCTGTTTTGAGCGCATTCTGACTGAGCTCGATCGCAGCGGGAGGCAAAACGACAACCCTCAGGCGGATTGATCAGAGAAGGAACGTTCCCCGGTATCCCTCTGATCTCTCTTGCCTGGCTCAGCAAACATTCCAGAAGTTTCCTCGTATAAGGATGGGCAGGATTGGCGAAGAATAGGTCGGTCGGAGCCGATTCCATGATCTGACCAGCGTACATGACCACAATGCGATCGCTAATTTTACTTGCCACCGCGAGGTTATGGGTGATATAAAGCACGGAGACGTATTGCTCCCTTACCAGGTGCTTGAGTATCTCAAGAATCTGAGCCTGTACCGTTACATCGAGAAAGGTCGTCGGCTCATCAGCAATAACCAATAAGGGGTCGGTAAGAAGGGCTATGGCAATCATAATACGCTGCCTCTGCCCACCGCTCAGCTCATGGGGGTAGCGGCCCAAAAAAGTCTCCGGAGAAGGAAGCTGTACTTTATTCAACATTGCAAGGATCTTCTGCTCCATTTCCTCCTTATGGTCTCCTGACCTTTTGGGTTCCGACTGACTGAGCAATTTCTGCTTGGCAATATCCCTGATCTGTGTTCCAATTGAAAATAGGGGATTGAAAGAACTGAGAGGATCTTGTGGAATCAGCGTGATGGCCTTGCCCCGGATCGAAAGGTTAAGCTCCTTCTCCTCCATGAGGAGGATATCTCTCCCTTGGAAGAATATTTGCCCTTTCGAGATCTTTCCAGCAGGTGAAGCGATCACATTCAAAATGGCTCGTGCCATGGTGGTTTTACCACAACCGCTCTCCCCAACCAACCCTACAACCTCGCCCTTCTTGATCGTAAGGTTCGCTTCGTCAATGGCCTCGACCTTTCCCTGGTAGGTGTCGAATTGAACGGACAGATTCATCACTTCGAGCAAGTTCGACAAGGTTCCCTCATTCTTATTTTCCGGAAATTCTTAATCGGGGATCCAACACATCCCTCAGGCCATCTCCAAACATATTGAAGGCCATCACCACAGCGAAAATGGCCATCCCTGGGAACGTTGCATACCACCATGCACCAGGGAGATATTCCCTTGCTTCGGATACCGCTAATCCCCACTCTGGCGTTGGGGGCTGAGCCCCCACACCTAAAAATCCAAGCGTCGCAGCGGTGAGAATGGTGTATCCCATCCCAATGGTTGCTCTGACAATAATGGGAGAGAGGACATTGGGAAGAATATGGAACGAGATAATCCGAAATTTATTTGCCCCAAGAGCCTCCGTGGCCTCGATGAAAGTGGAATGCTTTACGAAGATAGTTTCTGCATAAACGATCCTCGAAAACCATGGCCAATAGGTGATGGAAAGAGCCAGTATTGCATTTTCGATACTGGGACCGAGAACGACCGCAAGAGCCAAGGCCAAAACAAATTGTGGAAAGGATAGAAAAATATCCGATATTCTCATGAGAAAACCACTCAACCAGTTTTCATAATACCCTGCAATAAGCCCAATTGGGACACCGATAGCAAGGGCACTTCCAACGGCTATGATCGCAATGACAATGGTGACCCTTGTACCAAAAATGACTCGGCTGAGAATATCCCTTCCCATATGATCTGTTCCGAAAGGATGTTCCCAATTAGGTGCGATCAGTTTTTTTTGGGGGTTTATATCAAGAATGGCATTAGGGTCAGGGGCCAAAATGGGCGCAAAAAGTGCTGTGAGGAGAAGGATGAGGATGATCGCAAATCCAATAACAGCCAATCGGTCATTCAGAAATTCCCGAACGATAATTTTATACGTGGTCATCTTGTCGTCTCTCTTGGATCAATTAATGCCAGTGCGATATCTACGAAAAGGTTGCCAATGGTATAGGCAAAACCACTCCACAAGGCGACAGCCAGTACAGCTTTATAGTCCATCATGATGATCGATTCTACAGCAAAAGATCCCAATCCCGGCCAGCTAAAAACTCTCTCAACCACAACCGACCCAGCAAGCAAGAGCCCAAACAAGAGTCCGATCTGGGATACCGTAGCTGTAAGTGAGTTTCTTAAAATGTATTTATAAACGAGAAGTCTCCTGGGCAATCCCATCGATCGCTCATAACGAACATAATCACTCGTTAGGGTGTTTAATACCCCCGCTCTTGTGAAACGCACCAACGTGGCAAAAGCCGTAAAGGTCAGAGTTGCGGTTGGCAGGATGAGATGCTTGAGAGACCTAAAGAAAGCCCCCCAATTTAAGGTCAAAAGAGAGTCCAAGAGATAGAGTCCTGTAATGTTGGCAGGAGCATTTCCGCTGATACGACCCGCGATGGGTAGAAGATCTAAACGATAGCCCAGAAAAAGTTGGAGCATGATCCCCAACCAGAAGGCAGCAATCGCCAATCCTGCAATCGTAATCCCTCGAAAGAGGTGGTCGATCCAAAGGTTTCTCTTTATCGCCGTGAGAATGCCAATCGGAATCCCCAATATCACAGAGAGGAACAGAGAGACGAAAGCCAATTCCAATGTGGCAGGGAAACGGCTTTTGATCTCCCAAGCTACTGGACGACGAGTATAGAGGCTCTCCCCTAAATCCCCCCGTATCAGTTGGATTAAATACATCCAAAGCTGTTCGTATATAGGGCGATCGAAACCATACATCCGCCTTATTTCCTCAATCTGCTTCTGATCCGCAAAAGGGCCAGCGACCAAGGCCGCAGGATCAGCAGGAATCACATGGGAGATGAAAAAAACAAGGATGACGATGCCGAGTAAGGTAGGGATGAGTAAAATCAGCCTCTTACAAGTGAAGATAATAATTCTCACTTAATGCCACCTTTTGAGTCATCGATTTTCTACCTGCACAACCGGAGAATTAAGATTGTATAAATCTGAGCAGCTTGGATGAGCTCTTCGATCTCCAGGTGCTCATCTGCTTTGTGAAAAAGTTTTGGATCTCCAGGCCCGATCCAGGCCCCAGGGATCCCTTTTTTTAACGAGTAATAGAGATCACCGGCTGACAAGGATCCTATCCGTTGAGGTTTCCTGCCCGTCACCTCTTCCACACACTCCGACATTCTCTCGATCACCCAATGATTTGGCTGAATCTCAACCGGGTCACGCTTTTCGTAGATTTCAAAGTCCTTTATTTGAAAATCCATATTCTTTGATATTAAATCTTTTATTGTCTCTCTCAGCCTGCTTTCCGAGATATCTCCGTTTCCTGGAGCGCACATTCGATAGTCGAAGTGAGCTGTACACCGAGAAGGGACGATGTTCACCTTTTCTCCGCCCTCGATCGTTCCCAAGTTCAGAGTATCCTCGCCCATCAACGGATGGTTTTGTCTGGGAATGTTTCGGAATTCAGAGATAAGGGTCATCATCTTTTCAATGGCATTTATCCCCTCTTGCGGAGCTCCTCCATGGGAAGCCCTCCCAACGGTGGTCACTTTAAACCAGAGTCGGCCTTTGAAGGAACATGTGATATTCAAATGGCTTGGTTCTCCTAATAGGTGGATTGTGGGTATGGGCAGGCCCTTCGATGCGAACCCATACTCATGTAGGTATTTCATCCCCCAAATCCCAGCAATCTCATCGTCCACAGTCCCCCCCACCATGACCGCCCCTCGAAGAGGGACTTGGGCATCCATCACCGCTTTCACAGCAAAGAGCTCGGCCGCTATGGCGCTTTTCATATCGATGGAACCCCTTCCCCATAGTTTGCCGTCGTATCGCTCTCCTCCGAAGGGGTCATGACTCCACTCTTTTTGATCTCCGATAGGGACGACATCCATGTGACCGCTTAAGAAAAGTACCACCCCATTTGATTCGCTTCCGGGAAGAAACCCGACTATGTTAGGTTTTCCAGGGGACCCCTCAATGATCTCTGTTTGGAGATTTAGAGACTTCATCTGTTGATAAAGAACCTCCGATATTTCTGTGTAATCTCCAGGGGGGTTCACGCTCCTGATGCGGACTAACCTCTGAGCAAAGCGGATCATTCGATCGATGTCTAAACGCTCCAAAATTTTATGTTCGCTTTTACCCATTACTCAAGCTTTGCACCATTCCTTGGCATTG
>Ga0315314_1000622_pt1 | contig 36965 bp, 36 predicted proteins | sample TDP9_MG_FD_203631 | JGI IMG/M metagenome (GOLD analysis project Ga0315314, IMG submission 203631) | Freshwater sediment microbial communities from Lake Towuti, South Sulawesi, Indonesia - TDP9 | ecosystem: Environmental > Aquatic > Freshwater > Lake > Sediment | place: Indonesia: South Sulawesi... | reverse complement strand
GAGTCAGCCTGGAGGATTGCGGTGGAGTTCTGGCTCCAGTCCAAAGGATTTATTAAAGTGCACATCCCCAAAAAAGTGTCACCCAATTTTACCCCCATTTTTTGCTCATGAATTGGTAGCGTGTACAGAGGCTGTCCGTGGACCCGAGAAGCGGAATCGTCAGGCGCCATCACATCGATGAAACGTCCATCCAGAAGGCTGTCGGAACAGCCGCAAGGAAGGCGGGCATTGCGAAGCAGGTGTCCGTCCACACATTGCGTCACAGTTTCGCCACCCATCTCCTCATGAACGGCGTCAACATCCGTGAAATCCAGACCCTTCTGGGACACCAGAATGTCGAAACCACCATGATCTATACCCATGTCCTGCGGGACATGACGACAGCACCGAAAAGCCCACTTGATCTCCTCGTGGAAGGATCACCCAAATCCGCAGGATCCGACGACGTCTAAAGGATTTCGGTATGGTCGATTTTCAACGAAGAAACATTCTGGCTGGATTTCTTGAAGATGCCTATCAATTACCATTGGAAATCTTGCATATCAATCAATGTTGAATATCTAACGACTTCAGGAAAAAGTCAATATTACGGATATCTTGCCGATTATTAAACCAATTAAAAATATTAAGCTTTTTTGGATGTGAAGTGAATATCCCAAAGTTTTGAGCTGCCAGATATTGAATAAACATAGCCGAAATCGAAACTTTCGCCTTTTCAACCGCAATCATGTTTTCGGCAAAATGTATGATGCGGCAGGGTCATAAATCGATTGGATAAGATAGTTTACAAGAGAGCGGCGGCTAATTCCGTAAAGTCTTCTACCTTTAGATCTGGCTGGAACGGGGAGACTTCATACGGCAGGCCATAGCGGTTTACATATGCTGCCCGATAACCGCAAGCCCTTGCCCCGACCAAATCAAATGGATGGGCTGAAATCATCATGCATTCCCCCACTTCGAGTCCGAGGATGTTAGCGGCCCGGCGGTATACACCCGGATGGGGCTTGAAGGCCCCAACGATTTCCACGGATATGACCTTATCAAAATCCCAGTGCACTCGGTTCTTCACGAGATGATCGAGATAGGCCGCTTCTCCGTTGGAAAGAACGACCAATTTGTAACCGGCCTTGAGGCGCTCCAGAGCTGGGACAACCTCCGGAAAAGGGGACAGGTCCTGCCAAGCAGTCATGAAGTCTTTCACCTCCCCCGATGAAGCCTGGATCCCATTGAGAGCAAGGGTGTAAACGAAGGCTCGCCGCGCAGTCTCCAGATATCCACTATGGCCGAGCATGAGGATGTTATCCTGATATTGTTCAATTCTCTGCCGATATCGCCATTGTTCCCAAAACCGATTGGGAGAGAGGCCTGATTTTTTAGCTTGCAAGAATTTGGCGATAAATGGCGTTAAGCTGCCGCCAAGATCGAGAATGGTGCCAAACAGGTCAAAAGTGAGAGCTTTGATATTCTCGAATTTCTCCATTTCTCCTCCACTACTCCTCCCTATATCTCCATCGCCCTTTTCCCCTTTTTCCCTTTTTCACCTGATTGAGCATAAAGGGATAAATGCTATGTCGTGGCCCAGACGGCAGGGCGATGAGCGAAGCCTCATCGCCAAAGCGGACTCCAGCAAATTCTGCCAGGAAATCTTTGAGTAAGAATGGCACGCCTGAAAAGGGCCCCTCAGGAATTGGACCCAATGCCTTTTGCCGGGCGTATTCGTACAAAGGAGTGACAACCGCATTAAGGGTGGGGTTCAGACTCTCGATGCGCTCGATGGCCGCCTCCACCAGTTCAATTGGTTTGATCTTTTTCTTCCGAACCAATTCAGCTTGCGCCGTAGCATCCAGGTATGCAAGGTCATCCAATCCTCTCATGGCTAATTGCCTCCAGAAGGTCAAGGATTAGGTTGTTGGGTCAATTAGATCCGGCAGGACAATACGACGATGGAATGTATTGTAAACAGGGATGGTTGTCAAGCAAAATCCGATTCCCATAAGAACCTATTCTTGACTTTCCAGGAAGATTTTTCTAAACTTTCATTGACGAAAAGAAATCCTTTTCAAAAGCTGGTCTTTATGCCGCGTAAAACTTCAGTCCGCAAACTGGACATCCATGAGGTTGACGATCTCATTTTAAAAGTATTATCTCGGAACCATTTTGGACTTTCCGCTAATAAAATCCGCAATGATCTTCCAGCCTCATACCGCAGCCCAATCAAGCAAATAGCTGAGCGTCTTGATAATCTCCTTGCCGAGGGGCGCTTGCAAGCCTGGCAACCTCCAAAAGGAAGGGCGCAAAAATCACCCGTTCCTATTTACTCACTTGAACCTTTGGAGCCACTCATCGCCAAAGAGATCCTCCAGCTATTAAAGAGTCAATCTCTCAGGCCTGCCGAAATCAAGAAGAATTTTCCTCCACATGTTAACAAATATCTTCTGAGTTTCTTGGATCCCTTGATAAAAAATAGGACGGTCAAATGGCATCCTCCGCTTAAAGGGAAACGCCTTAGTTTGCAGGAACCTAATCCAGCAGATTTTCTCTCTGGTGAAATAAAAAAGCTTTTCGAGAAAGGGGAAAAGCTGGGATTCCCAGCAGAGGCCATTTTGTATGCTGTTCAGGGATACGTCAAGCCGCTTCCTATAAAAAAGCCAGCCCCTTTAGCAATCGAGGAGACGCAAAAAATCATTTTTAAAGCAATGACTAGCCTCAAACCGGCCGCGGCTCAGGGAGCCCTTGTATACATTCCAGAGCTGCGTAAAGCCTTGAGGGAAATATTTCCGGATAAAGATTCTTTTGATCAGGCCATTTTAAATCTGGCAAGACTTGAAAAAGTTCAGTTGCAGTCTCATTCTCTTCCCGCAGAGCTAACCGCGGATCAGCGCCAGGCCATGATCGATAACAAGCGCGGTAGCTATTTTATGGCTATTGGAATTCGGATGGAATAGCCTGTGTCCAATCATCGGCAGATCCAAAAACTATTAGCCCCGATCCCCAATCCCTTCCTCTTAGACCGGGTAGATTCTCCCTGGCAGGAATCTTTCTATGATGTGCCGGATATTAATCGAACGGCATCTACGAGATGTCAAGAATCTATCGAGGCCATTCAGAAGGGAAATCAGTCCCGAGGGCTGATCTTGCACGGAGAGCCTGGTTCAGGGAAAACTCATCTTCTTCAACGTTTGCGCCTATCTACTCAGAAAGATCCACGCACGTGGTTCATTTATGTCCCGCCATTCCCAGGGCCGGGCCGTTTTTGGCGCCATCTGTTGGAATGTTTTTTTTACGATATCTGCCAACGATCCAAATTACCCGACGTACTTGGGAAGGGACTTCCCGGCGAGGCCACAAAAGAAGAAGGACCGGGACAAGGGCCCCTTACCCAGATCGAAGAGGCGCTGACCCGGCATCTTATGAACAAGCCCTTAGCCTCCACCCAAGAACTGGCCCGTTGGTGGGTAGATATTTGTAAGAAGGATCATCCTGGGGAAGCTCTGTTTCGCCGGTTACAACGAACTTTTGATTATTTGACCGTACAATTCAGGTTGGACCCGGATGTAATGAAAGTGCTTCGTCACTATCTCACCTGGCACCATCGAAGTTGTGCGTATGCTTACCTCCTCGGAAGGGACCTGCCCGATGATGACCTGGCTTTACTGGGGGTGAAACAAAGCTTGGACGAAGAGACACGGGCCAGGGAAGCCGTTCTAACTTTCTGCAGGCTAACAGGACCGATCTTTACCATTATATTGGCCTTCGACCAAATCGAGGGCTTACAGCTTACCTTGGAAGATCTTGATGGTCTGCGAGCCTTTGCCAACAACGTAGTGGATCTCATGGGCCAATGTCCGAACCTTCTAATTCTTAGCGCCGTTCAAACCTATTTTCTGGACACCCTAAAAAAATCCATGCACGTGGCCTACTATGACCGGATTGCTCAGGATGAATCGATTTTGACGACGCTAACGCGCGAATCGGCGAAGCGGCTCATTGAATTCCGTCTTAATAATCAGAAGGAGATTGTGGATCTACAACAACAAGATGCCAAACGAGGGCAGCTCTGGCCATTCACGTGGGAAGTAATCGACCAAATTGTTCCTCCTGAAGGCTTACCCGCCCGTGATCTTATCCGCCGGGCGAGGCACCGTTTTGATGAGCTAAAGAAGGAAATAAAGATACCACCACCGCGCTCAGTTGGGGAGGCTATTTCCCAGCATTGGAATGAACTCTTTGAAAAGCAACTGCAACAGCCTGAGGTCCGATTAAATGAGGGCGTTTATGAAGACGGATTGCTCAGACTTTTGCAGACCAAACCTCCCAAAGGATGGCGGGTTCATCGAGGTTGGGAAAGGGATATTCACGTCCTACTGGAAGGTCAGAATGAAAAAATGGGTATAAGCGTATCGAATTCGGAAAATATGACCAGCTTGGCCCGCCATTTAGGACGACTGCAAACCATGATTTCTAGTGGAAAAGTAAATAGGTTGATATTTTTGCGCGATGCCCGGCTGCCCATTAAGCCCACGGCTACCGTAACTCAGCAGAGGTTACAAGATCTCGTCCAAAAAGGAATGCAAGTGCTTCGTCCACCCGCGGAAGCTTATGCGGCTTTGAATGTGCTGCGGGAACTTTGGAACAAGGCAGCGGAGAATGATCTGATCATCGGCGATTCCAGTATGTCTATGGGGCAATTAAAAAGCTGGCTGGTTGAAAAAACCCCAAGATCTCTACAAGAGCTTATCGACGTTTGCCAGGGGGTTACCATTTCTGCCCTGGATGAGCTGATTGATAAGCTAATAGAAACCCTCAAGGGTCAATGGATGGTGCTCTTGGAGGATGCCGCCCAGAAAATGGCCGTACCTGAAACCGAGCTGGCCCAATTGGTTATCGAGAAGCCCGAAGTCGCCGGACTTCTTGCCGGACCTCCGATGGTCCTTTTTCTCAATCCCGAAGCGGTGAATCGTACCTGATGGAGAAGGGATGCCGCGAATTCTGACAGTCAGCGAAGTGCGCAAAGCAATCTATCTCGCGGCCGGGGGTCAAAAAACCCCTGGTCCGGGAGAATCATCGACTGCCCTGCTCGGTTATCTTTTTCACGAAACCTTCAGGCTTTTAACCGGTCCAAATCCCACCGAAAACCTTGTACGCCCCCTGGAGAGGGCCGACTATCACTTGAGCTCCTGGGAAAAACAACTTGTTGAACATGCCTATCTCTGGTGCGTTGGGCCTCAACTGGTTAAGTACAAGGCTGAGCTTCAAAGCTCAACGAGTGAAGTTCTCAATTACTGGAAAGCCGTGGAAAACCTGTGCCAGTGGCTTTGTGATGTCCTTTTCAAACAAAGTCAGCCAGCGCAGGCCATCGAAGAGCTGCGCCGGTTCATCTTTGCCGATCATGAACTGGAGGTCCAGGCTGAGTTGACCGATCCCGGGTGGGAAGATTCTGTTATTCTCCAGGGTCGGATAGACGCTGTCCTCAGGCAGCCGGGTACTGGCCGACTTTGTGCGGTTGAGCTCAAGCTTGGCCAAACAAGCCCGGAGGCCGATCTTACCCAGGCTTGCCTTTACCATCTGCTCTATTCAAAGATGGATCCATCTAAGGGGGCCAAAGATCTGGCGCTGTGGACCTTCCAACCCGAGCCACATGAAAGAGTCTGGAGATCTCAGGAATTGGGGGAAGCGCAAGCCCATTTGAAAAATTTGATTGGAGAGCTGGCTCAAGTTAAGGATAAGGGACCGGAACCCGCCAAGCTGGAGGGAGAATTAAAGGAGATGGCCCGCCGAATCGTTGCGGGCTTCAAAGAATTTGGGGCTTCCATTCAATTAGAAAGCAAACCCCTTGCCGGTCCGACTTTTTATCGCTTCCTGGCTAAACCGGCCCAAAGAGTCAAGGCCGATAGAGTTCTAAACATGGCTACTACGATTTGGCCGCGACTTCGTGATGTCGGCGTTGAGCAACCTCCGCAAATTGCGTTGGAACGTGGCCTAATTACGATTGATGTTCAGCGACGGGATCGCCAGACAGTTGATTGGGGTGCCCAGTTATCTAACCAACTAAAACCCAGTCCGAAAGGAGTCTCCACATTTCCCGTCGGGGTTGATGTAGAAAGCAAATGGAAATATGCTGACTTAGCTGAGCCAGACCATTCTCACTTTTTAGTTGCTGGCGCAAATGGAAGCGGCAAGACGGAGTGGCTGAGGATGGTGGTGGGAAGCCTTTGCACTTCAAATTCACCAAAGACGCTCGGTTTGGTGCTCATCGACCCAAAGCGTACGGCGTTCCCTACCCTGGCCGGATCGCCATTCCTTCACCGGCCCATCGTGTACCCTGCAGATGAGAATATTCTCTCGGTATTGGATGGGTTGACTCAAATAATGGAGGAACGATTCAATCTTTTTGAAAGGGCTCAAGTGAAAGACTTACGACAATACAACCTGACTCGCCCCGAGCCTCTACCTCGGGTCGTTTGCATTTGTGACGAATATGCCGACCTAATATTGATGGACTCCAAAATAGGAAAAGAAGTAGAGCGAAGAATAGGCCGCATCGGTGCCAAAGGCCGAGCAGCCGGAGTTCATCTCATTTTAGCCACCCAGAGGCCGAGTAGGGACTTGGTTAAAGGCGTGATCAAAGCAAATCTAAATGCCCGGGTAGCGCTTAAGGTGAATGAACGGCTTGACTCCAGAATTACCCTGGAACAAGCCGGTGCGGAAACCCTGTTAGGCAAGGGAGACCTGCTCTTTAAAGACCTTGGGCCAGCCATCCGTCTGCAATCCCCCCTCATTTCTGATGAGGATCTTAAACGTGCCGCCAGGTGCTGACTATACATGTTTTTTTAAGCCTCGTTTAAAACACTCCATTCCTTCAATGTTCACATACTCAAATTCTGACATAAGAAACAGGGGTAAAAAACTCATTTGAAGTCAGCATGTTAAGCCAGACAGTAGGGAATGGCGGGGGGGAAAATTCAAATCCAAATCCATCCGAAACAAGATCAGAAATAGAACCGGTTAGGAGGGTAAGGGCGGGAAGCCAACCCCCGCCCTGAGATCAAGGTTTCTCCATTAGGATTTCTTTGCCTTCTTGTCTACCATGTAGAGGAACTTGTCAGTAATATAGCTCTTGGGATCGGGTTTCTTGTCGATCTTTTTCACATCGACAAAATACTGAGCAAGGTCATCCATCCATTTATCTACCACGCTCATCTTTCCACCCTTCCGCTCAAACATCTTGATCAGTTGCTTGGTACGGAATAGAGGCCGGAGCTCAAATTCCTTCAGGCAGACCTCGTCCGAGAGGTTGATCCCACATTTTTCTCGGTAATATTTTCCCAGGTGTTTCGCCGATTCCCGGGGGTTATCGATCATGTAGTCGATGCCTCTCATGTAGCCCTCCAGCCACCTGGCCACCAGTTCGGGCTTTTCGTCGGCGAATTTCTTGGTGGCTACGACTCCACCAGGGATTACGACGCCGGCATCTTTCCCGTGGGAGAGAACCTTCATTCCCTTCTCTTCCATCAGGTAGTTAAAAGGAGCCCAGGTCTGGGCCACATCTCCCTGACCGGATAGGAAGGCGGAGAGGATGGCTGCCTGCTCCATGTGAACAATCTTCACATCGTCTTCCTTTAGGCCTAGCTTCTTCAAATAGGCTACCACCGCATAATGGCCAGTGGAGATGGTCGAAACCAGAAAGGTTTTGCCCTTGAGGTCTTTTTTGGGATCTTTAAGCCAGGTGTTAAAGGCGTCCGGCCGCACCATGAGGTTGTTGGTTACCGATTCATCGTTAGATATAGCAATCAGCGGCTGTTTGTACTTAATCCCCGCGAAGAGACAGGGAACCGTGCCGATAGCCCCCACATCCCATTCCCCAGCTGCTCCCGCTTCCACCTGGGGCATTCCGGATACAAAGTAATGAAAAGAAACTCTGATGCCAATCTCATCCCACCATCCAAAATTCGTGGCCAGAATGGTAGGCAGTGCATGCATGCACGGTTGGTGGCTGGCCCGGACTAGGGGCAGTTCTTTCGGCGAACTGAAGACTGCGCTGGCCATAGCCACAACGGTCACTCCGACCAGCAAAAGCGTTCCCAGTTTCATGAACATTTGACCTTTCATTCTCTCTTTCCTCCTTTCACTTCAAATTCAAACTAGGATTTTCGATATCCCTCCCTTTGTCATTGCGAGGAGCAGGGCGACGCGGCAATCTCGTTTTTTATTGAGATTGCTTCGCTTCACACGCAATGACCCTCCGGATTGCGAAATCTGTTTCAGGAAATCACCTCCTTTCTTAAAGAATGTGCTTCTCCAGAATCTCGGCTTTAATCAGGCCCCAGATCTCTCCCTTCAGGTCCCGGAATTCTTTCAGGTTGACCACTTCGTCATAATTCAGGTTGCGCCGGTCGGGAACTAGGTTCTCTTCGGTGATCCGAATGATCTTCTTAATCTTCCCTGGCCGGGCTGTCATGATCACCACTCTGTCGCCCAAGTAGATGGCTTCATCCACGCTGTGGGTGATGAAGACCACGGTGCGTTTCTCGGCCAAGAACATTTCGGTCAAATCCTCCTGCATAATCGTTCGGGTCTGGGCATCCAGGGCGCCGAAAGGCTCATCCATGAGGAGAACCTGGGGCCGGTTGGCATAAACCCGGGCGATGGCCACGCGCTGTTTCATTCCCCCGGAAAGTTCGTGAGGAAAGGAATTCTCGAAGCCTTCCAATTTCACCAGGCGAATGTACTTTCTCACGATCTCATCCCGTTGCTCTTTTGAGATGCCGCGGTATTTCAAACCGAACTCGATATTCTCATAAGCCGTCTTCCAGGGGAAAAGGGCGAATTGCTGGAAAACGACCCCCCGTTCCGCCGAAGGGCCCGTAATCTCTTCCCCATCCATATAAACCTTGCCTTTTGCCGGACGGACCAGGCCTGCTAAGGTATTCATGAAGGAAGTCTTCCCGCAACCCGAAGGGCCGACAATGACCACAAACTCCCCTTCCTGGACGGAGAGGCTCACGTCATCCACAGCCAGGAAGCTCTTATCGTCCTTTTCATAGAGAACTGAGACATTTTGGGCGACTAACTTTTCAGGCTGTTGATTCCCGTTCACCGATCTAATCACTCCTTTTTCCAATAGATCACTTTGCGCTCGATGTTTAAAACAATCCGATCGGCAATTAACCCCAAAATTCCGATGAGGATCATCCCCGTGATGGAGAGTTCCGGTTTTAGATCATCTCCTCCCAGCATGATCAAGAAGCCCAGGCCCGATGAGGCAGCCACCAATTCGGCAGCCACGAGGCACATCATCCCCAAGCCAACTCCGATACGAACCCCAGCCACGATCAAGGGAACGGATGCCGGAACTACTACTTCCCACAGGATGTTCTTATCCTTGGCTCCCAGGGTCTGGGCCGCCTTGATGAGCAAGGGCTCCACGAATTTCACTCCCAAGTAAGTATTGATCAAGGTGGGAAAGAAGACCCCGATGGTAATGATGAAAACTTTTGAACCCAGACCGATCCCCAACCAAAGGATGGCCAGCGGAATCCAGGCAATGGGTGGAATGGGGCGGAGTACTTCGATGATAGGAGAAGCTATAGCATCAAGGTTCTCATACCACCCCATGAGGATGCCCAGGGGAATGGCCAATCCCAGGGCCATCCCGGTCCCCACCAGGATTCGGACCAAGCTCACTCCAATGTGACCGAAGAGTTTCTCCTCTCCCACCGGGACCAATATTTTTTCGTAGATGGTGAAAAAAACCTTCTCCGGTGAAGGAAGGACGATAGCCGGCATCAACCCCAAAAGGTCGGTCACCAGGTACCACAGGAAAATAAAGCCCAAAACCGATGAGAGAGAAAGGACGATCTTCTCCTGGTAAATCTGGTCCAAAAATTTCTCGGCAAAATGGCCCATGAACTCAATGCTCCTCTTCGACCACCCAGGGGCAGATCCTTTTTTCCAGGGCCCTCAGACCTCGAGCCATCAGCGCTCCTAAAACCCCGATGATGAGCATACCCAAAATGACCACCGATGGCTCCAGCGCCCTCCGGGCCATTTGCATCATGTATCCGAGGCCCGCATCGGAGGCCAGAAGCTCTGCGGCCACCAGAGTCATCCAGGCCGATCCCAACCCAATGCGCACTCCTCCCAGGATGACCGGCAGGCTCGATGGGATGGCTACCTCTCGGAGAAGGTCTCTTTGTCTTTTCACTCCCAGGCCCAGGGCTGCTTTGACCAGGAGTGGCTCCGTCAGGCGAATGCCGGTGTAGGAATTGATGACACAGGGGACAAAAGCGCTCAGCCAGATCACAAAGATTTTCGATTTGATCCCGATTCCGAACCACAGGAGAGAAAGAGGAATCCAGGCCAGAGGAGGGATGGGGCGGAGAAGTTGAAAAAGAGGATCGACGATCGCTTCAATTCGCTTAAACCATCCCATCAGAATCCCCAGAGGGATGCCAATGGCCACCGCCAGAAAAAATCCACCGAGGACAATCTGTAAGCTCACCAGGGTATGGCCGATCAGAGTGTTACCCACATAGGAACTTCTCAGGATTCGGAAAAAGTCGATCACGATGTTATGGGGAGCGGGTAAGAAAGCCGGCGAGATAATTTTTCCCGATGAAGTCAGGCAAAACCAAACTCCTAAGACCGCAATCACGGAAACCGTGGAAAGGACCATTCTTTGGGAAATTCTTCTTTTCTTCTTTTCAAGCACTTCTTTCCCCTTCTCCCGACGTGGCGACCATGCCCAAGAAGGCAAAGATCAGCGGATAGGCAATCATAAATGCTGGATGCACCTCTATTACCACCAAGGTCAAAAGCAGGGCCGCTCCCAGCAGCACTAAGATAATCCCATCCAGGTTGCGAAACTTCCCCCGACGGTAGACCCGGTAGAGCCAGTAGCATTGAAGGATCAAAAGAAAAATCCCGATCAGGAAAAAATTCATCCCGGATATCTTTACTGAAAGCCGTTCCGAAAAAGTCGGATGGTTCCAGCCTCCGGCAAGAATCTGCGGCGGGCTCAGCATGAAGACAAATTTTCCAACGACTTTTCCCGGCCTCCAGCGGTCGACCAGAAGGTTAGCCTGGATCCTCCTCCCATCCTTGGGAGAACTGCTGAACTCTAGCCTCCATTTCTTACCCAGGCTTTCCCCCACCATGGTCATTTTTGCCAGTTCCCACTGGACCCCCGGGAATTGGTCCTCCAAATATTGACGGGTAGTTTTCAGAGCTGCATCGGGCCACGAAATTCTCAGATGTCCCCAAAAAATGATTCCTGCGATCACCAGGAAAGGGATGACAAAGTAATAGAGCCGCTTGGATTGGTTCTCAAGATTCAACATGGTTAGCGAATGTTCTTTCTACCTTTCGCCTTTTCCCCATTAGGCCTTATAACTTCTATCTATGACGGTGGACTGTCGACTATGGACTATCGACTACGTACTATGGACCCTTGACTTTTTCTTTCGATGAATAGCATATCCCATGTAATACAATATCAGCAGGAATCCTATAGCCATCTCAATCCGGCGGAAATCGCGGAGACGCCCGCTCGCTACCCGGGCCTGATCGGCACTGCGCTGGAGATCGGAAAGGATTCCGATGACCGTCAAACAGCCTCGCTCATCCTGGATTTGCATTCGGGCTTCTTCCCAGGCCTTTTGGAATTTCTTTACCTGAGCCCCGGCTTTTGCTGCCTCCTCGATGGCTGCACGGGTTTTTACCAGCTGGGACATGGCTTCTCCCCGGAGGGCAATGAGTTGATCACAGATCCGGGCCAAAATATACTCCGAAGGATCTGCCTTGGACTCCAAGGCCTTCATCCCATACTGGTATTGGGTCATGGAGTTGGCGAATTCTGTGATGCCACTCGGCTTTCCTTCTTTGCTCTGGAAAGGCCCCTCTCGCTCCTTTTCATCAAAATAGAAAGCTTCTCCAATTTCCCGCTGGAGGATTTTCTCAGAAACATCTAAATTCATAGCCTTCTTGTAGAGCGCCCTCAGTCGGGAAGCAGCTTTGGCCGGGTCTTTCTGGATGATCCGGATCCCCCGCCCATAACCCTCCAGCCAGCGAATGACCAGAGTTTTACGGGTGTCGGCATAGGTAGCGGTGGCCACCAGAGGGGCGGGGAGGAAGATTTTCTTCCCTCTGCCTTCAGCCCACAGGGGAAAGCCTTGCTGCACGAGGAGGTAGGCCTGAGGAGACCGTAGAACCAATAAATCCCCTTTGCCTGACAACAACACTCCAACCTGCGATCTGTCGTTCTTCGCCGAAATGACTGATGAGATCCTACTGACCCCTTGTCTCTTTAGCAAAGCAGTAAGCCAGAAATGCTCCGCGGAAGGGGTTGGGCAAATAGCCCTTTTCCCTTTCATCCCATCGGCAAAATCCTGGGAAGGTGGTGGAGAAACCCCCTTGCCCAAGAGAAAATGAATCTGGCTGGCGAAGTTTCCTGCCAGACCGACGATGGCCACGTTCCCTTCGTTTCCTCCCTTGACTGCATAGAACGGGTCCATCACGGCTACTTCCCATTCATTTCCCACGATGCGATCCAACTGTTCCTCGCCATTGGCGTAGATCTTGAGGCTGATCTGAATGCCAAAGTCCTTCCACTCCCCTAGATCCTCAACAAGTAATATGGGAACGGCGTAGACCGAAGGAGTGACGCTAACGGTTACCGAAGGTAGTTGCCCTACCGGAGCCACTGCTCCCTTTACCGACACCGGTGCAAGAATGGGCAGTAGAAAAGCACCCGTCAAAATGAAAATTCGCAGAAAATTTATGAACAAAAACAAACCCTCATTTAGAATTCGGATGCCAGAATTCAGCGGGGATGTATTCTGACTTCTGTCTCCTCGATTCATTTTTTTACAACGGTTCCCGCAAAAGCTTCTTTAAATCTTCCCGGCCCATGGTCCGGCAGTTGAAGGCATGGATATAACCATTCATAGTATCTTCCGCCATTGCTTTGATCGCCCTTTTCGCTTATTTAATTACCTTATAAATCGCACAGCAATCCTCTTTACCGAATCCTTTGGCACTGGCCGCGCGGAAATAGTCAAGGGCCACCTTCATGCTTTTAGCATCATTCCCCCAGGTCTCCGCCATTTTACAACCAAGGCGGACATCTTTCAAAGCCAGGTCGAGACCAAAGCGGTTGGCAAAATCGCCGTTGGCGATCCATGGGCCGCGAACCTCCATTTGAAAGCTCTTGGCTCCCGTATCGTTTAATAATTCCAACAACGTTTTAATTTCGATTCCTGCTTTTTCGCCTAGGCGGATGCCTTCTGCTAAGACTGCTAAATTCGTCATTCCAATCAAGTTACTGATCAATTTGAATGCCGCGGATGATTCTACCTCCCCGAGGTATATCACTGGCGAGCCAATGATTTTTAGTATATCTTTCATCTTTTCGTAAACTTCTTTTCTCCCCCCGACAAAAATTGGCTCTTCTGCCTTTTCCGCATGGACTGGAGTCTTACCCAAGGGGCATTCTAAGAAATGGATCTTTTTGGCCTCTGCAGCATCCGATAGCTTGCGAGCCGTCTTTGGGTCAACCGTGCTTACATCGATATAGGTAGAACCCTCTTTCATGAAATTCAATAAACCCTCTTCCCCCAACATCACGTCTTCAACGTCTCTGGGAAGAGGTAAACTGGTAAAGACAATATCCGCCATTGCTACGTGCTTAACCTTGTTTGCCGCTTTGCCTGTGGTTCCTGCGGCTATGGTTTTCTGAATGGCTTCGGAATTTAAATCATATACAATTACTTCCTTGCCTGCGCGAATCAGATTGCGTGCCAGACCTCCGCCCATTCTCCCAACCCCGATAAATCCAAAAATCATCATCCCATCTCCTTCGTAATAGTGATTCTTTTGATCCTACGCCTGAGGTATGCTGATATGACCCCTCAAAATAACTTCTGGTGCAGCCCCTTCGCGCGATCTTATCTCCCCTCTCTTTTATCTTTCAGAAATTCGTCCAGCCAGAACAGGTTCAACTCCGCTAATTTTCCTCTTGTAGGCACGCCCTCTTTCGGGTCCCAGCCCATGGCCTCGTAATACATGGTCAAAGCCTCTTCGAATTCCTTGCGGTCGATGGCCTTGCCCTGGAGCGGTGCGCTCTCCAAGGGTTCAAAAAGGCGATCGGGGAGCATGTCATCCTTGCGCCCGAAGCCTTCGCGCAGGTTAAAGACCCTGGCCATGGTAACAGTCCGTTCCCCTGCCTTCAAAAGCTCCCACAGACTCGTTTCCCAGCCGGTGACGGCATTGACCACCTCCACTAACCTGTTGAGCGGTAGAGCCCACACTGGCCCGGCCACAAAGTTGCAGACCCCCAGGGAGTTGTAAAGGGACCAGACAAATTGGAGGTAGACGTAATTGCGCACTTTACGCGGGCCGAACTCCAGCGTGGGTACCGGCTCGAGGAGTCCCAGAGGAGCAACGCGCTCGAGCATCGGCCCAGCCATGGCAAAAGGCGTGTCGTGAGGAGCCTCGATATGATCTGCTCCGGTAGGAGAGACCGCAAAGCTCAGCCCCTGTCCGGTTTTTCCTCGAGGGTCGTGCATGGGGAGTTCCTGTCCCTTGATATGCAGGGCATATTTCTCTGCCCCCTTGCCGATCTTGGCTGCTGCTGCCTTGACCCCTTCAGCCAGAAGATCGCCCAGGCCCTTCTTGCGGAAGGCAATCCACTCGACGGCTTTCAGCACGGCCTCGGCACTGCCGAACTTGAACTCCAATCCATCTGTATCGGCCTTGGTGAGGAGGCGATTTTCGAAGCACTCCATGACAAACACTATCGCTGCCCCTGTAGAAATGGTGTCCAGCCCATATCTATTGCAAAGCTCATTCCCCTTAGAAATGGCCGCCAGGTCATCGATACAAAGGAGGGAGCCGAGAGCGCTCAGCGTTTCATATTCCGGCCCCCCGTACTCGCAGGAAGTCGTATAAGGTCCCGAAGGAATCTCCACCGCCCGCTTGCAGCGCACGGCGCAGGCATAGCATCCTTCCTCGGTTTTAAGGATCGTCTCGGCCATCTTCTCGCCACTGATCTTTTCAGCACCTGCGAATACGCCAGTGTGGAAATTCTTAGTGGGCAGGATGCCTTGGGTATTCAGGGCCATTACCAAGTTGGGTGTACCTAATTTTCTTAGAACCTTGTTCGGACCATGTTGGCCGATGAGTTCTGCCAGGGATTTGGACAACTCATGAAACTTTTCCAGGTTTTTTACCTCTAATTTATTCGTTCCCCGGACAGCAATGGCTTTAAGATTTTTTGAGCCCATCACCGCGCCCATGACCGTCCGACCATTCACATGCTTCAGTTCATTGACCACGCAGGCATACCGGACCATCTTCTCTCCAGCAGGGCCGATCAGGGCTACGCGCGCGCCGGGCTCTTTCAGATCCTCCCGGATGATCTCTTGGGCGGGGCCTGTTTCCAGACCCCACAGCTTTTCAGCCGAGCGCAGCTCCACCTGCCCATCGTGGATATAGAGATAGGAAGGTTTGGTTGCTTTCCCTGTGATGATAATGGCATCGAACCCAGAGAATTTTAGTTCCGGCCCCCAGAAGCCACCGGCTTCTGCTTCTCCATATCCCCCAGTGAGAGGGGATTTTGCCGCCACCGTATAACGGGTCATCCCAGCAATAGGAACTCCCGAAATTACGCTGGAGCCAAAAATGAGCATATTCTCCGGGCCCAGGGGATCAATCCCAGGCCGCAGCTCGCGCAGCAAATAATAAGAGGCCAATCCCCCACCTCCCAAGTAGGTGCGATAGAAAACCTCTCCCGGTTCTTCTACCTTTAATTTTTTAGTCATTAAATCCACTCGCAAGATTTTTCCGTTATACCCATAAGACATACGCCATTCCTCCCCTTCACTCCCTCATGGCTTTTCCCTGCTACTGGTTGACCCTCGAACAATCAGATTCGTATCCAGAATATATTGCTGAGGCTTTTTGTACCCTCCACGGATGTTTTCGATCAGAACCTTTGCCGCCAGCTGACCCATTTCGTAAGCCGGGACAGCCACTGTGGTGAGGGGTGGATCGTAATAGGCTGAAATCTCCATATCGTCAAAGCCGCCCACCGAAAGATCTTCGGGGACGCGTAGGCCCATTTCTTTAGCGCAGACAATCGCTCCGATGGCCAGGATGTCATTGCCGCAGAAGACGGCTGAAGGAGGAGAAGGAAGAGTTAAAAGACGGGCCATGGCCTCTTTTCCGTCCGAAAACACGTATTCTCTCTCCAGCACGAGTTGGGGATCGTAGGCAATGTTGTGGTCGGCCAGACATTTTCGGTATCCCTTCCAGCGCATCACCGCCCGCTCCGAAACGGAAAATTTTCCGGCAATCATCCCGATCCGCCGATGCCCGAGGCCGAGGAGGTGTTCCACAATCCGGTAGGCACTCTTAAAATTATCGAAGGCTACATAATTGACGTCTTTATCCAGAACGGTTTGCCAGGTAATGACAAATGGGAGCCTGGTCTTTTTCATCAGCGGCACGATGGGAGCATTCCGCCAGGGGCCGTTAAGGATCACCCCATCGGCCCGCTTCTCCTGGAGCAGATGGACGAATCTCAATTCATTCTCTTCATTATAATCCGTATTGCCCAGAATGATCGAATACCCGTTCACCTGGGCATAATCCTGGATTCCCTTGGTAACCATAGCAAAAACTGGATTGGTGATGGTGGGAACGATCACTCCCAGGGTGGTAGTCTTGCGGGCCGAAAGACTTCCGGCCAAAGCGTTGTAAATGTAGTGACAATCCTTCATGGCTTTGAGGACTCGTTCTCGAGTCTCCGCCCGCACTAAGGAAGATTGGTTTAAGACGCGGGAGACGGTGGCGACGGAAACGTTCGCCTTTCCGGCCACATCTCGGATTGTTTTACGGGAATAAGATTTCATCCCTCTAAAAAGTCAAGTGCTGCTTTCCCCGCCGTCCAAAGGCAGAAAATCCCCTTTGGAGCCATAGAAATGTAACCGTTTACATATTATATTCTCCCTTATTCCTCGTCAAGAAAAAAATTTGAGTCTGTTTCATGTTACTCGCTAAATTTCTTCTTTCTTCCTTGATAAACCTGAAGATGTGCATCTGTTTCAAATCACTCGCTGCTCGGAGATAATCAGGAGGCCCTAATGGTAGAGTCTCCTCCCAAAAAGAGGAGGATCTCCCATGCCAGAGCCTCATTCCATTCGGATATTAGAACCACGCATCCCAACCTTTGTCACTTGCCCCTATTGTGGGTAAAAACAACCTTTCACCAAAGAGATACAATACTGGAGAACCGTCAAGGCTCCCCATCTACAGCATCCTCTCACCTTGAAGATCCGGATGGTTTGCGCCAAGTGCCGAAACCCACTTTGTTCCCATCAAAGCTTCACTCTCCCCGTCCCAGGGGTTGAACGGTACCAACGGGCTACCCAAGCCCTCATCTGCGAAGCTGTGGCCGGAGTGGTCCAAGATAATAGCACCTTAAGACGCATCGCCCAGAGGCTGTCCCGAAGTTTCAATACCACAGGCTCCCACCCAACCCTCCATCGATGGAAACAGCGCCTGGCCTCCCGCTATGACTTCCCGGAAATTCTCCATCAACTCCAATTCTCCGGAGCCCTCTCTCTAGACGAATATATGCCCAGACGAGGCAGCCGTTATGAACAAATCGCCGGAGATGCCATCCAACTGCGAATCCTCTATATTGAACCCGTCCCTTGGTTCTATGGTCGAGGAGTGACCGAGAGGTTCCTCCGAAAGCTCGATCGCTGGGGCCTCAAACCTTACTGTGTCATCTTTGACCTCTGGACTACCTTCCCCAAAGTTGTCTGGAAAGTCTGGCCCAAAGCTGCCCTTCAGTATGATTATTTCCATGTCATGCAATGGCTTTGGCACTACCTCAAAAACGCCCTCATCCATTTTCGTAAATCCCTCCAAGGGAAACGCTGGGAACCGCATCGAGAAGAACTGTGGGAGATGAAATGGGGCTTGCTTAAACATATGGATCGATCGACCGCAAAAGAGCATCTCCTGATCCCGGAAATGATCCAAATTTACCAGAGGATGCCGGTGGAGAAGATCCTCCTCTTTAAAGAAGAGCTCTGGAATATCTTTGACCTCTCGAAAACAAAAGCCGAGGCCATAACCAAAAGGAATGCCCTGGCTCGGGAACATTGGTGGCGAGATTCTTGGCATCTGCAAAAATGTGTGCAGCTCCTGGCCAGCCCTAAATTTGACCTGATGGTCACCTATCTCGAAAATCCCCGCGTGCCTCGATGCGGGCAGTCTGAAACCCTTATCAATGTCTGGCGACAAATGGAAGTCGTTCGCCGGGGGTTGAAAAGCCCTCAAGGTCGTTTTAACCATCTGAAGCTCTTTCAGGTCACCCGTTATTTAAAACAACCTCTGTAAACAAAACTGAGTGAAAATTATGGAAGAGGAAGTAATCCACAGCCCCGTCGCTTACCCGTTCGCTGGACGACGTCGCTCCGGGGTTATGGATAACTTCCTTAACAGCGAGTAATATGAAACAGATCTAGTTTTTCCTATTGACAGGGGCCTTTTAATGGGTGACCCTCAGGCACCTTCTCGCCATCCTTATGGCGGAATTTCAGTTCGCATATCAATTGGTTGACATCCGGCAGTTCTTGTAATACCCTGCCTTGGGACGGACCAGTTTCCTTTCACTCGAGTAAGCCCTATTGTGAATTTCAAACGTCTTTTGCCCATTTACTTAGGGGCCACGATTGGCCCGTTGGGTGGAGTGGGAATAATTACACTCCTGCCCGTCCTGGCCAAGGTCTGGAACATCAGCATCCAGTGGATCTCCCTCACTATTACCCTGTACATGGTCCCCTACATAATCTTTCTGTTATTCTCCGGCTCCATCGCCCATATTTTCAATACGCGCAAGACCCTCCTCTTTGGGTTTGGGGTTTATGCCCTGGGCGGACTTCTCTCCGGGTTCTCGCCCAGCTTGGGGGCCCTTGTGGCCGCTCGGTTCATCCAGGGGTTTGGGGCGGCTTTCATCGCTCCTATTGTCATGGCCCTTGTTGGCGAAATGGTCAATCCCAGGCATTTGGGGAAAGCCATGGGCCTGCTGGGCGTTATGTACACGGTGGGAGTAACCATGGGGCCGCTGATTTCTGGAGTTCTGGAAGTATCCTTTGGTTGGCCCTGGTTCTTTTTTTTCCTCACGGCCTTGGCTCTGGCTGTCGGAGCCTTTTATTGGGCTACGAGTACAGAGGCCGGAAAAACAGAAATGGGATCTGGGAGGATTTCAGATGCCCTTGTTTTGATCAAAAAGTCTTATTCCTATGCTGATTTAAGGTTTGTGAGTTTTGCTGCTTTCTCCTTGTTCCTCGGATACATCGGCCTGATGACCTTCGTCGCAGACCATCTGAAGATATCTTTCTATCTAAGCTCGGACAGGATCGGGTTCATTCTCTCGATGACGGGTTTTTTCGGGATTTTGTTTTCGCCCATCGCTGGAATCCTGGGTGACCGCTTTGGCCGGAAGCCTGTGGCTTATGCTGGCATGGGGGGCACTGTTGCCTCCATCATAACTTTGGTGTCTGTAGAGTATACTTACGAAAAATATATCATTCTATTTTCTCTATTTGGCGCTGGCTCGGCCACAGCTTGGACTTCCCTGAACACCCTGGCGGTCCAGGTAGTGCCCGATTTGCGCAAACCAGCTATTTCGGTATACAATAGCTTCAAATTTGCGGGCTATGCCCTCGCCCCCCTGGTCTTCTCTTTTTTATACGTACCCTTTTCCCTATCCGCTGTGCTATTGGGCTGCATCGCTTGTATCCTCATCAGCTTGATCCTTACCTCCCGAATGAGCGGACAGATGGCCTAAACCTGGTTCAAGGACTGAAGATATCAAAATTTTATTGACAGGAAAACCGGGTTGTGTAAAATAGGATGTAAATCTTTAATGGGGTAGATTAAGAAGCGGTGAGTGCGCTGATTCGGGAAAGTAAAAAGTTAAGTAAGAAGCAGGAAGTCAAGAAGGTGGGCGTGCCCATCGCTTTGGGGATGTCTTGACTGACCCCACCCCTCGGACATTCCTGAAAGCCATGGGCAAAAAACCCATGGCTTTTTTGTTATTGGGTTTATTTTTAGCCACAGAGATCACCGAGAACACAGAGAAGGCTTTTGATTTTCAAACGGCGAAATGACTTTCCTCTATGAAATACCGCCGTAAAAAACTGCCCATGATAATCAAATTCCCCCAGAGGGATTCATGATGCGGAACGCAGGCGAGGTAAGAGAGTTATGCTGTTCCCTGATGAATTTCTCTATGTTCTCTGTGGTGAGATTTTTTAAATAAAATAGAAAGGAGGAGCTATGAAACCGAAAACTTGGGCCGGATGTCACATTCCGCTGATCACTCCCTTCAAAGCCGACTTTTCCATCGACGAGCCTGGGCTCAGGAAGCTGGTCAATTATTTTATCGAGGAAGAGAAGTGCGATGGGCTGGTGCCCTGCGGGACGACCGGGGAGTCGCCCACCCTGGACCACAAAGAACACGGCAGAGTGATCCAGATCGTCATCGATGAAGCCCGGGGCCGGGTGCCGGTGATGGCCGGAACGGGCTCCAACAGTACAGAAGAGGCCATCGAGATGACCAAGCACGCCGAGGACGCCGGAGCTGCAGCCAGCCTGCAGGTTTGCCCTTATTATAACCGGCCTACTCAGGATGGCATTCTGGCCCATTTCGCAGCAATTGCCAAAGCCACGAAGCTCCCCCTGTTCATCTACAACATCCCCTCTCGTACGGGGAGGCTGATCGAAACCAAAACCATGATCGAGCTTTCCAAGATCGATAACATCATCGGGATGAAGGATGCTTGCGGGGACATGATGGTGACCATGGACATTATGAAAGGAACTCGCGGGGGTTCGAAGAAATTCTACGTCCTTTCCGGGGAAGATGCCTTGACTTTTTCCATGATGTCTCTTGGCGGCGATGGAGGGATAATGGCCGTGGCCAACGTCATCGGCAAGGAATATCGAGAGATGATCCACCTGATGCTGGCCGGAAAGATCGACCAGGCAAGAGAGATCCACTTCCGGACCTTGCCGGTAGTTCGGGCGCTATTCATAGAGTCCAACCCAGCCCCGGCCAAGGAAGCCATGAACATGATGGGACTGCCCGCCGGGAAGCTACGCCTGCCGCTGGTCCCACTCAGACCGGAGAACAGGGAAATATTGCGTAAAGCCTTAATTCAGGTCGGCCGGCTTAAGGAGTAATTAATTTTCACCCCAAAAACTCCCTCTCCCCTGGTGGGAGAGGGGTGAGGTGAGGGGGATTGAAACGACAAAATTTCCAAGTACGTTCTAAGGTGTGGATTGAAGTTGTGGGGCGGCCAATTTTGGGGCCGGGGCGCAGAGAACTTCTGCGGGTGGTGGATGAACAGGGTTCTATTTCCAAAGCGGCCCATCTGTTAAAAATCACTTACCGCAAAGCCTGGGGGCAGATCAAGGTCATGGAAGCACAACTTGGTCTGCCCTTAGTCGTTAAGCAAACTGGTGGGATGGGCGGAGGGGGAACCCGCCTTACTCCCACAGCCCAGGATCTCCTTTCCAAGTATGATCGATTGACTAAAGGAATGGAGGAGCTGGTCAACGGCAGGTTCAAGGGAATTTTTTTATGAGTTCCGTTAGGCAAAATCTGCATAACGCCACCTTCTGGCCGAGAGCTGCGGATAGGAAAATAGCGTTTATCTTTTGCGCTTTAACCTCCCTCTCCATCCTTCTTCCCTCTGACGCTGCTTCTAAGTCGCTCTTGGTCTTTGCCGGAGCTGCCAGCAAGCCCCCCACCGAAGAAATTGCCAAACTCTTCGGCCAAAAAAATGGATTGCCAGTAAGAGTCACATTTGGAGGGTCGGGGTTTGTCCTTTCCCAGATGAAATTGGCCCGCCAAGGAGACGTCTACTTCCCGGGCTCATCCGATTTTATGGAGAAAGCTAAGCGGGAAGCTCTGGTTTTCCCGGAGACGGAAAGAATCGTTGCTTATCTGATTCCGGCCATCAATGTGCCAAGGGGCAACCCCCGCCATATCCGCTCTTTGAAAGATTTACTCAAGCCAGGAATCCGCCTGGCCATAGCCGACCCAGAAACCGTCTGCGTGGGAACATACGCCGTCGAAGTGATCGAAAAGAACCTCGACCTCAAAGAGCGCGAACGATTGCGCAAGAACCTGGTTAACACGGTGGAGAGTTGCGAAAAAACTGCCAACGTCATTTCCCTCAAAGTCGTGGATGCAGTGATCGGGTGGGAGGTCTTCCAGCACTGGGACCCAGAGCGGATTGAGACAATTTTTCTGAAACCAGAAGAGGTCCCGCGGATTGGGTATATTCCGGCTGCAGTTTCGAGTTTCACCAGTGACAGGGCCCTTGCTGAAAAATTCGTCCAATTTCTGATTTCTGTGGAAGCAAAATCTATTTTCATGAAATACGGATACCTGATCAGTCTGGAGGAGGCCAAGAAATACACTCTCCCCAGCACCCTTGCGGGCGGCGAATACTCCCTTCCAGCGGCGTGGAGAAGAAGGCCTAGATAAAAATGGGAGATAGAGGGATAAGGAGATGGGGAGAAATACCTGCCCTTGAATCCCTGAACCCTGAAGGTGGTGGGAAATGAATTTTAGGAAAACAACGGTTTATGCGGCATTGGTGCTTTTCCTTTTTTATGCAGTTCTTATCCTCTCTTTGCTGACCTTCTTCGAGGGTAAGGGATTTTTGCAGGTACTCCTCGCCCCGGATACTCTTTTTTCCATCCGCCTGAGCGTGGTAGCGGCGACGATTGCCATGCTCCTGGCTGTAGCCATTGGCCTGCCGGCAGCCTATGCTCTCTCCCGGGCGAGCTTTCCAGGGAAAAAATTGGTGGACACTTTTTTGGAGTTACCGATGATCATGTCTCCTATCGCTCTGGGAGCAGCTCTGCTCATTTTTTTCAACACACCATTCGGTGCGATCATCCAGGAGAAGGGAATTCTTTTCGTCTTCGAATTCCCCGGGATCGTCCTGGCACAGTTCGCCACCATCGCCGGGCTGGCGACTCGGCTGATGAAGACAGCTTTAGATGAAATCTCCCCTCGCTACGAAGCCGTGGCCCGCTCTCTGGGCTCAAGCGCCTGGGGGGCTTTCTGGAAGATTACTTTTCCTTTGGCCTTTCGGGGGCTGATCAGCGCGATGATCCTCTGCTGGGCTAAAGCTGTGGGCGAGTTTGGGGCCACTGTAACCCTGGCTGGAACCATGGCCTTCAAGACAGAGACCATGCCCATTGCCATCTTCATGGCCCTGGCTTCAGCCGACATCCGCAAAACCATCATATTAATCCTGATCCTTGCCGGGATCGGGCTTACCGCTCTTTATGCCGTGCGCTTTGCGGCAAAGACGCCCCAAATCTTATGATCGAAATCCGGGGACTGAATCTCGCGCTGGGAAGCTTCCGAATCGAGAATCTGGATCTCATCCTGCAAGAGGGAGTTTTTAACGTCCTGCTGGGACCAACGGGCAGCGGCAAGACACTGATCCTGGAGTCGATCATCGGCCTTAGGAGTTTCCAAAGTGGGAAAATTCTTATTGGAGGAAAAGAAATCCAGAACCTGTCTCCTGAAAAAAGGGGGATCTCCTATGTTCCCCAGGACTTGGCCCTCTTCCCTCATCTTACTGTGCGGGAAAATATTCTCTACGGCCTGCGGGCCCAAAAGAAATCTTTCGGGGTAAACGAAAATCCTCTGGACCGACTGATCGATGTCTTGAAAATCAAGCATCTACTTGATCGTTACCCCCAAGGGCTGAGTGGAGGTGAAAAGCAGCGAGTGGCCTTAGGACGCGCCTTGGCCCCATCTCCCCGCTTGCTTCTTTTAGATGAACCCTTAGCTGCCCTGGACCCGGCCTTGAAAGCCGAAATCCAGCAACTCCTCATCTCCCTGCATTATTCCCTTAAGTTCACGGCCTTGCACGTAACCCATGATCTGGAAGAAGCCTACCTCTTGGGGGATAGGATTACTGTGCTCATCGAAGGAAGAACGGAGCAAAGCGGAAAGCGGCAGGATGTTTTCCTCCGGCCGCAAACGGTGAAGGTGGCCCAATTTCTCGGTCTGCGGAATCTTTTCCCAGAAAGAGTGCTCAAGGCGGAGGGAGGCGGAAAATCAATCACGGTCAGTTTTTGGGGAAGAGAGGTCACTCTTCCCTCTGATCATGCTGCCGGCCGACTTTCTGCCGGGGAAGATGTGGTTCTATACCTACGCCCCGAGGAGGTAATGATTCTTAGGGAAGGGAAGCCGATCAAGGAATCTCTTCGACAGAACATCTTTGCCGGAGAAGTATTCAGAATTCTTGATAGGGGAACACACCGCCTGGTTTCATTCCGACCCCGGAGATTGGATGTTCACCTGGAAATCAACCTGCCCAATTATGTTTTTAGGAATTTAGGCATTCAAGAAGGTCAGGAAATCCGCGTGGCCATGAGAAGGGAATCCTTCTGGGTGATTCCTGTTTGAGGGAATAAGGGGATGGGGAGGTAGGGAGAAAAGAGGAAGAACGTGTTTCCTGAAACGCAGAGATAGAGTATAATCCTTACTAAATCTCTTTCTTTCATCAGAGGGTGAATTTTTTTAAGAATTATATACCAGGGAAGTCAAAAGAGTCATTGGCAATGTGATTTTGGGGATGAAGCTCGGCAAAGCACCGAAGGCCTTTGTGGCGAGAGGTGATAGATATTATGGAACCGGATAAAATTGAGGAAGCAATGAAAAAGGTGGTCAATTCATTGGACAGGGGAATTCGATTGGAAGCCGTCCTGGAAGATAAGAATGAATATCGGATTATACTGTCCAAGGGAAATCATTCTGACCGGGCAACCCTCTCCCGCGAAATTTTAAGAGATTTTTTAGAAGGAGGAAAAGGTGGGCAGGAGGTAAGAAAGGCCATCGGTAAAGTCATAAGCAAGCTTAACCTCACCGCCCGAAAGAGAAGATAAAGGCCATTTGACAAAATCGGAAAGTTAAGGTACTTATTAAACTTCTGAGATTCTTCTACAGTCCGGCGTTAGTATGTTTTGTGGGAATTAGAAATATGGTTGGCGAAAATAGTTATCTTCTGAAAATTCGCAACCTGCATACCTACTTCTTCACGGATGAAGGCGTGGCCAAGGCCGTTGATGGCGTAGATTTGGAATTGGAAGAAGGCGGAACCTTGGGTCTTGTAGGGGAATCCGGATGTGGCAAGACCGTCACGGCTCTATCCATCATGCGGCTTATCCCCGAACCTCCGGGTAAGATCGTCAATGGAGAAATCTCCTTCGATGGCAGCAACCTGCTTACTCTCTCTGAAGCCGAAATGCGCAAGATCCGGGGCCGTTCCATCTCCATGATCTTTCAGGAGCCCATGACTTCGCTGAACCCGGTCTTCCAGATCGGCGACCAGATCTCCGAGGTGCTGCGGTTACATGAGGGGATGTCCCGCAGAGAAGCGTGGAACCGTTCCGTCGAGATGCTCAGGATGGTGGGTATTCCTTCCCCCGAGCGCCGGATCTTCGAATACCCGCACCAGTTGAGTGGGGGAATGCGTCAGCGCGCCATGATTGCCATGGCCTTAGCCTGCAGTCCCAAGCTGATGATCGCCGATGAACCCACCACGGCACTGGACGTAACCATCCAGGCCCAGATTTTGGAGTTGATCAATCACCTGCAAAAAGGGAAGGGGATGTCCGTCATCTTGATTACCCATAATTTAGGAGTGATCGCCGAGACTGCTCGGAAAGTAGCGGTCATGTATGCCGGGCGAATCGTTGAGTACACGGGCGTGCGGTCCATCTTTGGCACTCCCAAGCATCCTTACACGCAGGGTTTGCTGAAATCAATACCCCGGCTGGATGCGGATCACATCCGGAAGGAAAAGCTGGAGGCGATTCCTGGCTTGGTTCCTTCCCTCCTGGACCTTCCCAAAGGGTGCAAGTTTTCGAATCGTTGCAAATACGTCTTCGACCGATGTGCCGAGGAACCCTCGCTGATCGAGACAGCCTCCGGACACTTGGTACGCTGCTGGCTATATGAATAAAGAAGCGATCAGCGTTCTACAACCAGCTATAAGGAAAAAACAGACTAAATGAACGCCAACGGTAACCTCGTCGAAGCCAGAAACTTAAAGAAATTCTTTCCCGTACATACTCATTTTTTTTCCCGGGCCAAAACTTTCGTCCAGGCCGTGGTGGGAGTCAATCTGTCCATCCGGCGGGGAGAAACGCTGGGTTTAGTGGGGGAGTCTGGGTGTGGGAAGTCCACCCTGGGCCGTCTGATCCTTCGTCTGGAAGAACCCACCGAAGGGCAAATATTTTTTGAGAACGAGGACATCCTGCAGTATGACTCTGAGCGGCTGCGCCAGCTCCGGCGGGAGATGCAGATCATCTTTCAAGATCCCTATTCCTCATTGAACCCGAGAAAAACCGTCGGTTCGATCATCGGGGAACCTCTCATCATCCATAGAATGGGGACTAAAAAAGAGCGAGAAGAACGGGTCTTAAAGCTGCTGGAGGTCGTGGGCCTGAGACCGGAGCACATCAACCGGTACCCCCATGAATTCAGCGGCGGCCAGCGCCAGCGCATCGGCATCGCCAGGGCCTTAGCCTTAAACCCCAAGTTGATCATCGCGGATGAGCCAGTCTCCGCCCTGGACGTTTCTATCCAAGCTCAAGTGCTGAACCTCCTGGAGGATCTACAGGGGGAGTTTCATCTAACCTACCTCTTCATCGCTCACGATCTCTCTGTGGTGGAACATATAAGCGATCGAGTAGCCGTGATGCACTTGGGGCGGATCGCGGAACTGGCCCAAAGTGAAGAGCTCTACCGCGATCCCAAACACCCTTACACCCAAGCTTTGCTCTCGGCTAACCCCGTTCCCGATCCAACTCTCGAACGCCAAAGGATCATCCTGCAAGGGGAAGTGCCCAGTCCGATCAATCCGCCCTCGGGATGCAACTTCCACACCCGTTGTCCTTTTAAGTTTGAGCCATGCCCCAAGGAAGTACCCCAGTTCAAGGAAATCGAGCCTAACCACTGGGTGGCCTGTTACCTATACGGCCCAAACGAATAAAGAATATTTGCCACAGAGGGCACCGAGAACACAGAGGAGAAAAATTTTTTAATCCGAAATTCTAAATTCGAAACCTCAAAGTCACTGAAAGGCTACATCTTCAATTTTAAACATTTATATTTGTTTAGGATTTCGGGCTTGGGATTTAAGATTCATTCTCGGTGACCTCTGTGATCTCTGTGGCTAAAGAATTCGAAGGAGGAAATTATGCCCGACCGAATCGACATTAACTGCGATATGGGAGAAAGTTTCGGCGTCTACAAATTGGGCCGGGATAAAGAAGTGATGGATTACATCTCCTCGGCCAACATCGCCTGTGGCTGGCATGCAGGGGACCCCCTCGTCATGGAGGAGACCGTTCGGCTGGCCAAAGAGAAGGGCGTTGCCGTTGGCGCTCATCCCGGTTACCCAGACCTCCTGGGATTTGGGAGGAGGCGCATGGACCTCACCCCTTCAGAGATCGAAGCCTACATTCTCTACCAGATGGGGGCCCTTTCTGCTTTCGCCAAGGCCCACGGTTTGCAGCTGCAGCATGTTAAAGCCCACGGGGCCCTGGGGAATGTGGCCTTCGTGGACTTGGAAACTTCTAAAACCATTGCCCGCGCCGCAGCCCGCTTCAGCAAAGAAATTATCTTCGTAGCTTTGGCCGGATCCGTAATGGTCCAGGCTGCCAAAGAGGTCGGAGTTCGTTTCGTGGAAGAAGTTTATGCCGACCGGGTTTACAACCCTGATGGCACTCTGCAGTCGCGCAAGATCCCGGGCTCTGTCATCCACGACCCTGAAAAGGCGGCCAAGCAGGCCTTGACCATCATTCAACAGGGGTACGTACTTGCCCATGATGGGACAAAAGTAAAGGTAAAGCCAGACACCCTTTGCATTCACGGCGACACGCCCGGCGCCATCGCCATTCTGCAAAAAATAAGGGAAGAGCTCAAGAAGGCCTCTATCGCCGTTAAACCCATGGGGCAGTGAGATGATGGAAGGACCGCCGAGGATCCTGCCCGCCGGAGACCAGGCCGTCCTTATCGAATTCGGGGCCGAAATCAATCCGGCAATCAACCGCCTCGTTCAGGCATTCACGCAAAAGGCCAACAAGCATAGAATACCAGGAATCGGGGATTTGGTTCCTTCATATTGCACACTTCTGGTCTATTATGACCCTCTTTCTCTCTCCTTCTCTCGAGTGGCTTCCTGGGCTGAAGAAGTTCTTTCCAGCGGGCCCGGGGAAAGTGATTCTTTCCAAACGGTTAAGGAAGTCGCTGTTTGCTACGGAGGAGCGTTTGGGCCCGACATTTCTTTTGTGGCCAAACACAACGGGATAAGCGTGGAAGAAGTGATCCAAATTCATACCAGCCAGCCCTACCTGGTTTACGTGGTTGGTTTCGTGCCAGGTTTTGCCGCCATGGGCATAGTCCCTCAAAAGATTCAGGCTCCGCGCCTGCCCAATCCCAGGACGAGAGTGCCGGGTGGCTCTGTGGGCATCGGAGGGCAGCAAACGGGAATTTATGCGCTGGAATCGCCGGGGGGATGGCAACTGATCGGCCGAACACCGCTCACCCTCTTCGACCTGAACCGAACGCCCCCTTCTTACTTTCAGGCAGGTGATTATGCCCGCTTTTACCCGATCAGCGAGGAGGAATTCGAGAAAATATCAAAATCCAAAATGCAAAATTAATTGGGACGCGGATTTTCGCCGATAATCACAGAAAAAGTTTTTTTATTAAAATCCCCATAATCTGCGTCCAAAAATTCTAATTTTGAATCTCACCTTTTTATGATCGAGGTCATCAAGCCCGGCATTTTCACTACCATCCAGGATAAAGGACGATGGGGTTATCAGTCTTACGGCGTAGGTATCGCTGGAGCCCTGGACCCATTTGCCCTTTCAGCCGCCAATCTCCTCGTGGGAAATCCGGAAGAGGCGGCTGGACTGGAATTGACGCTCCTCGGTCCTACAATAAAATTTCACCAGGAAACCATCTTCGCCATTGCTGGAGCGGATTTGGGCCCCAAGCTCGACGGGGAAAAAATTCAGAACTGGACCTGCCATCATGCTCCAGTTGGTTCCACTTTGAGTTTCGCAGGAAGAAAGAGCGAAGTTCGATCCTACCTGGCGGTCTCTGGCGGAATTGACGTTCCCCCAGTTATGGGGTCCAGGTCTACCTACCTCATCGCTCATTTCGGAGGCCTGGAGGGACGGACTTTAAAATCGCAGGACCGCCTTCCCATCTCAAGTACGTCGCCAGGGGCAAAAAAATTTATCGGAAAATTTCTGCCGGAAAAATTCCGCCCTCCCTACGCCAAGAATCCCACCCTGCGAGTGGTCCTCGGTCCTTTTGCAGACTTCTTTTCCGAAGAGGGGATAAGGGCCTTTTTTTCTACGGAGTACATGATCACCCCAAACTCTGACCGCATGGGTTACCGCCTGCAGGGGGAAGCCATAAAGCGTCAGAAGCCAAGCGAACTCATCAGCTGTGGTCTGGCGAATGGCACGATTCAGGTTCCCCCCAATGGCCAGCCCATCATTCTTTTGGCCGACCGGCAGACCATCGGTGGCTACCCGATCATTGCTACTATGATTCAGGCCGACCTGCCTTTGGTCGCCCAGTGCCTCCCTGGCGATAGATTGAGATTCTCGGCTGTCTCAGTTGACGAAGCCCGAGAAGTTTATTTAAAGCTGTGGGGCAACTTGAAAACATTTTTCACCGCGGAGAGCGCAGAGGCAGCGGAGAAACCTTAAAATAAAAAGGCAAAATGACCGTGCTCTCTGCGTGCTCTGTGGTGAAATTTTTTCTTTTTTATAGGAGGACTTATGAAACGGTACTATGCTCTTTCAGCCATCGGCAAAGACCGGCCCGGTATCGTGGCTGACGTCGCCGGTTTGATTTACGAATGCGGGGGAAACTTAGAAGACTCCAGTATGACCCTCCTGGGAAACCAATTCGCTCTCCTCATCCTTCTCTCGGGGGCTGGAGAAGAGTTTCCATACCGTCTCTCCGCGGGATGCAAAAGGTTAGAGTGGGAGAAACGACTCTCCATTTTCCTCACGCCCATAGAGGAGGAGGAAGGCCTGGCTGGGCCCAAAGAGATCACCGAGGTCTATGAACTCTCCACTACGGGTCTGGACCGGATGGGCATTGTCTATCATGTTTCCCGGCTACTTGCAGATCACAGAATAAACATTACTGACATGCACACCAAAATCACCCCTTCTCCCGAAAGCGGTACCCCCATCTTCACCATGAAGGTTCTTCTGCAAGTCCCGGTGGAAGTCTCGCCCTCAGACCTGCTGGAGAAACTCAACCGCCTGGGAGAAAAGCTGGCCATTGACATTTCCCTGAGGAAGGTGGAAGGCTGAGTCTACTAGGTCTCGGCTACCATTCCTTACTCTTTTGTATTGTCCTTGAGGAATACGCTGGGGAATAAATCTGAGCCCTCAGGAGTTTCTTAACTGCCAGGACTTCTGTCATCCGGTGCTTCTGTTTCTCGATTTTCCAGCCTAATAAACTAGCGCCAAATCAACCCTCGAGCCAAACGCCAAACGCGGCAGCCACAAAAGCCATTCAGGAAAAAATAAAAAGAGCACCAAGTGAATCACAAGGACGGCTAAGAATGGCAGGACTCCTTTCGTCACATCTTCGATTCTGGCTTTAAACATCTGCGCCATGACAAAAAGAGCCATGGCCAGAGGGGGGGTGCAGAACATAACCGCGCCATATTGCATCAGCATGAAGTTGAAAGTGATCCAGTGAACACCCGAAGTGAAGATCACTTTTGAGGTAAGCGGAACGACCAAGAATAACATGGGTACAGGTTCCAAAAAAACATCTAAAACCATGAGCACACCGAGCATGATCAGGAGTAACTGATTCATGCTCAATTGATGTTTCTCTACCAGATAAATTAGCTTCTGAGGAACCTCGGCGTAAACCAAAACGTTGACGAAGATCGTTGTCCCACCCAAGATGAAGTAGATCATGGCCGTAGTGACCATCGCCTTCTTCATAGCCTCTAAGGTGTTTTTGAGGTTAAAAGATTTATAAAAAACAGAGACTGGGATGGTCATGAAAACGGATATGGCGGCTGCCTCAACTGGAGTCATGATCCCGCTGTAGATTCCCCCGAGTATGACCACTGGAATGCTCAAAGCAGGCAACGCATTGAGGGTACTTTTCCAACGCTCCCTCCAAGTTGCCGCTGGAAGAGTCTGAACTTTTTTCCATCTGAATACTAAAACGGCGGCAACGCTTAACATGATTGTGAGAATAATCCCAGGGAAAAAACCCGCAAAGAAGAGAATATCAATGGGGGCTCCAGTGAGCGAGGAATAAAGAATGCAATGAATACTGGGAGGAATCAGGTTTCCCAGGCAACCGGAGGCTGCCAGGAGTCCCAGGCAATATTTTTTTTCATACCCCTTCTCCAACATTGCTGGAATGGCCATGCTTCCGATTGCCGCCATGGTGGCGAGGGTGGACCCGGAGATCGTCCCAAAAAACATGCAGGCCACAACCGCTGCAACGGCTAAGCCCCCTGGAATATGACCCACGAAGCTTTCTATCCAGCGAAAAAGAGCTTTAGAAGCTCCCCCCGTAATCATCATCTGCCCAGAAAGGAGGAAAAAGGGAAGGGCGAGGAGAGAATAGGACCCCAGGCCTTGGAAAAAAATATGCGGGAAAAAAATAAGGGCTTGTCCCTGCCAAAATACAAGCAGGAAAAGCCCCCCGATGACGAAAGCCATCCATATAGGAAAGCCAACAACCCAGCTTATCAATGTTAATAGAATACCACCCAGAAACATCTCTTTTTCGCCTGAATTTTCCCAGCGAGCATTCCGGCTTCTGGGTTCTTACTGAGTAGGTGAAGAAAAGACCCGTGCCGATAGCTTTGGATCAATAAACACACAGATGATCCTAACCATTTCGGCGAGGGCATAAACTGCGAATAAGGCTCCTCCGGTGGGAATGGGCAATTTCAGGTACCATTCTTTCAGCTCTCCCGAATGGGTGGCCTTGCCGCTTTGGTAGATCATCTGCACGATCTCAGCCCCCTTCCAGAAGATGATCACACAAATGAAGAGCAAGACCGCGCAGATGATCAGTTGCTGGATGGCCTTTTTAAAGCCCTGCAGCTTTTCGGCAAAAAATTCCATACTTACATGACCACCACGTCTAAATACCGGGCCGCCAAAGAACATGACCGCCCAGATGACTAAATTAACCGAGAGATCTTCGACCACGGCATAAGTGCGGTCAAAGATATACCTCGCGATGACGCCAATAAATAATAGGCTCGCAGATCCGCTTACCGAAACGAGTCCGAGCATAACGACGCCGCGATCAATCGCTTCGATGGCTCGGTCGATCCATTTGACCATTTCAGAAGCGTTCCGCATTTCTTTTCACCTATCTTATTTTCCCATCAGGGCCCTGGCTCCAGCGATTAAATCCCGTCCATCTTTGCCAAACTTCTTCTCAAATAATTCAATGAGGAATTTTAACTCCTTGGCCGCTTCCTGTTGGATTCCTGGGTCAGATTCGACTTGAATTCCCCGCTTTCTTAACTCATTGACCGCTTGCACCTCTTCTCCTATAACCTCTTTGTTCGTCCATTCCTGCATCCGAGGAGTAGCGGAGCTATCAATCAATTTTTTGATGTGCTCCGGCAAACTGTTCCATTTTTTCATGTTCATTATGAAGGCCGCCCCGGTATCATTACACCAGCTCGGCCACGAGTGCACATATTTCACCGGATACCCCGAAGCCAAAACATTTGTTACTGTGCCAAACTCTCCATCGATGGTTCCTTGGGCCAGGCCCTGAGCAATCTCTGTAGATGGGATTGTAACGCATGAGGCTCCCAAGGCTTTGACCGCTTCGTATCTCATCCAGCCTGCCGCCGTGTTCATTTTTAATCCTTTTAAATCAGATAATTTTTTTACGGGTCTCTTGGTGGTGCTGAACTCGGCAGAACCTCCTACTACGGTATTAAATCCAATGAATTTAAGCCCCTTCTCTTCAACTTTGGAAATCATGATTTTTTTCACGATGTCGCTCTGCTTAAATTTCCAGGCTGGTTCGAAATTCTTCCCATCGTTTGGCCAGAAGAAGGGCATGATGAATATATCCCATAAGGGGACGAGGGCACTTATAGGCCCACCGTGAAAAGCTGCCATGTCCACGCTGCCCATCATAAGGGCGTTCATCTCTTCCGTGGATTTAACGAGTTGGCCAGCAGGAAAAATCTTAACTTCCACCTGTCCCTGGGATTCCTTTTCTAATAGTTCTTTCCACTTTAGGGCTGATTTGTGTCGGATATAAGTCACTGGATAGCCATGGGAGAACCGAATAGTGATTTTCTGAGTAGGATCAGCCGGAGCCGCCATTGTTTCATTCTGGTAGACAAAAGCGACGGTGATCGCAATAGCCAATGAAAATCCCATAAGTATTTGCCAAAATTTTTTCATTGCCATCCTCCTTCCTATTTTTAGTTAAACTCTATACAAGTTTTGCCGGCATTACTTTTTTCCTCTCAATGGTAGCAGAATCGTTGCCGTCCCTTGCGTTACCATCTCATTCCTTTGATTTTGCGCAAAGATCTCGCACTCAATATAATTCTCTCCCCCCATCTGATACTTTTGGGTTATTTTCCCCCCGCAGGTCAACGTATCCCCTGGTCTGGTAAGGTTGATAAAACGAACCTTCATCTTTTTTAATCTTTCATGCCCACACCATTCTTTCACCATTTGGCCTAAGAAAGCCATGGACATCATCCCGTGGGCAAACACTCCTCCCATGCCGGCTGACTGAGCAAATGGCTCATCGTGGTGTATCGGGTTAAAATCTCTGGAAGCACCCGCATATCTTACAATCTGAGTCCGAGTAACCGGTTCTTTGATCAAAGAAGTAATCTGATCCCCTACGTTTACCTCCTCGAAGAAAACTACCTTCTCCTTCACTTTCGCATTCTTAGCCAACTGCACATCAGCTCCCCCTGAAAAATTATCCATAGTATCATCCTCCTCCTTCTTATTGCCTGCGAATCACAAATGTCTGCCGATATTTTACGACTTCCTCTCCGTCTTGATTAAAACAGGGGATATCTAAAACAACCACGTCCATCTTCCCACTTCGTTTCCCCTCTCGTTCATATATATCAGCAATTTTGATCTTAAAGGTAACAGTATCGCCTGGGCGTACCGCTTTAAAGTATTCTATCTCATGTTCTCCATGAAGAAGCTTCTGAGGGATTCGAGCCCCAATCTGGGGAATGGACCGCAAAAGGCTTGTTTTTTCTCCCCGGAAGGTGTGGGAAAAAGTATTCGGAGCAATTATCCCCCCAAACCTTGTCTTTTTGGCATATCCCTCATCGTAAAACATCGGGTCCAAATCTCCAATGGCAACGGCAAAATCTCGAATATTGCCCTTCTCGACTTCAAAACTAAATTCGGGTGTCTCTTTGCCTATAAACGTTCTTGGATCTTCCATATCTACCCCCCTTTTTTTAAAGAACAGATGGTTGCATATCGACGCCTAAACTCTCGATACATTTGGCGACCATTTCCCAATAACAGATGGATAGGGTCAATTCGGCAATTTCCCGTGGATCCAAAAAGGATTGAATTCCGGCAAAAGCCTCATCCGAAGCTTTTACTTTTTTTACAACCTCATCGGTGTAGCGGATAACTGCTATATCCCGTTCCGTTAGGAGTTTACTATCTCCTCCCTTTTTTACCGCGTCCATTTGCTCCCCGGTCAGACCCGCGTTTTTGCCAAAGGGAATATGCTGGGTCCACTCATACTCGCAATTGCATAGGGTGGCCACCCGCAGAATGGCGATTTCCCGAAAGCGGGGATTCAACTTGGCCTGGGTCAAAAGGGAATTGCCAAAACGGGCATAATGTCGGATGCTGTCTTCTGCGTGGGCCAAGACCAGTTGAATATTTAAGGGTGGCCTGGGGGACCGATCCAGCATCTTCCGAGTTTTCTCCGGCATCTGGTCCAGATTCAAATAAGGAATTCTAGCCATTTTCTTTCCTTTCTTTTTTATTCCCCTTTGGGTTTTTTATATTTTCAGTGCTTGGTCCATCCAGTATGCGTCGCGAACAACTCGCTTGAGGATCTTGCCAAAAGGGCTTTTGGGCAGCTCGGAGACAAAGTCCACTGATTTGGGAACCTTAAAATCGGCAATTCGCTCACGGCAAAAATTTCGGACCTCTTGCTCGGTGCCCCGGGCCCCTGGTTTTAACACCACAAGGGCCTTAATACTTTCGCCCCATTCTCGATCCGGAACTCCAATGACGGCCACCTCCTGGATGGCGGGATGCTTCATAAGGGTATCCTCTATTTCCGCCGGGAAAATATTAACCCCACCGCTTTTAATCATATCCTTTTTGCGGTCAACTATGTAAAGGTATCCCTCCTCATCCAGCTTTCCCATATCCCCCAGGGTAATCCATTCTCCTTCAAAACAGTTACTGGTTTCTTTTGGAAGATTAAGATAGCTCGTGATAGAGGTGAGGTTTTTTATGAAAATTTCGCCAACCTGCCCTGGAGGGAGATCTCTTCTCTGCTCATCCAAAATCCTTATTTCCGTACCAATGATCGGTTGCCCAACACAACGCACTTTTCTACGCTGATCTTCTGGATAAAGCATGGTGATTAAGCCTGTCTCAGTTGCAGCATAAACCTCTGAGAGGCTAACCTGAGGCAGTTTTTCTAATATCCATTCCTTGGTGGTAGTTGGCAAGGGGGAAGCCAACGAACATAGATTCTTTAATGAGCTCAGGTCAAAACGACCAAATTGCTCTTCCGGTATTTCCATTAAGCGGTTAATCGTAGTCGGAACCATGGTAATGAAATTGATTCGATATCTTTCGATGGCCTTAAGAGTTTCGATGGCATCAAATTTAGGCAGAAGAACGATTGTCCCACCCAGATACAATGATCTCAGCACACTCAACATCGTAGCCGTATGATAGAGGGGGCTGACAATTAAAGTTATATCATCCTTTGTAATCCCAAAATGGAATGCCCCAATTAAAATACTAAGCACTCTGTTGCGGTGTGAAATTAAAGCTCCCTTAGGAGTTCCGGTTGTCCCGGAGGTATAGCCAACATAAAGTAGATCATTTTCCTCCACCTCACTTGGAGGCTCATATGTGTTAGAATTTTCCAAGACTTCTTTAAAACTTTTCATTCCCGCCGGAACCCGTTCTCCGATCACCAGGCATCGACCTTGGGAAATTCCTGGGAGCTGGGAAAGGGTCTTTTGGATCATGTCGGCTCGGATAGAATCGACAATAAAACCTTTTGCTCCGGAGTCCTGGGCGATGAAGGCAACCTCAGCCTCTAAAAAACGATAGTTCACCGGAACCCAGGCCACTCCAATCTTAGCCAAGGCGATAGCCGTTTCAATGTATTCAGGACAATTCTCGGACACAATGCAGACTCTATCTCCATGGGAGAAGCCGGCACTCAGTAGCCAGTTGGCCAGCTTATTGGCCGATATATTTAATCTTTCGTAAGTGTAAGGGTTCCCCCCAAAAATCAGTGCCGTCTTTTTGGGCCACTTACAAGCATTATTTCTTATATTTATTCCAATTCTCAGAGATTCTCCATAACTCATTTGTGCTGAATCCGAAACTTTCGGCATTAGATTTGATTTTAAAAAGGAACTTTTGGGGGTTGATTATAACAATTAGCCCTCCTATGTCAAGAATAAAGTGCCGGAAACTGCAATTCAGACAGTGGCGGCAGTTAGGCGGGGAAATAGTCAAGAGGGGAGAAATTTTTTTCGTTGGAGGAGAAAATGGAAAGTGGAGAGGTTTTTTGGTTGAAGTTTTGCGTCCATCGGAGA
>Ga0315314_1000621_pt1 | contig 36981 bp, 32 predicted proteins | sample TDP9_MG_FD_203631 | JGI IMG/M metagenome (GOLD analysis project Ga0315314, IMG submission 203631) | Freshwater sediment microbial communities from Lake Towuti, South Sulawesi, Indonesia - TDP9 | ecosystem: Environmental > Aquatic > Freshwater > Lake > Sediment | place: Indonesia: South Sulawesi... | reverse complement strand
AGTTGTTGACGCTCCGATGTATGATTGGAACAATACTCGCAGCGGAAGTGTGGTCAGTGACATGGATTCACGCTCAACGAATCTTAGGATTTTAATGTACGGCTGGATATATGAGGAGGCATCTGATAGTTGGATTCCTTACATTTACCGTTTTCCCGTCACGCCGGAAGCTGATGTTTTTGGTTATAGGGCTCAGAATTTGACGTTTGGTGTTGAGCTGGTGTTTTTGGAAAGCAAAGCTGCAAAAGATGCTGAAACAACAGTTTTCATTGATGGCTTGCACTTTAGAGCCTATGGAACTACGTGGGGTCTACTTGGCACAGATTATTTTGGAAGGGATATATTTACACAACTTATCTATGGAGTTAGGATTTCGCTATACGTTGGATTACTTGCCTCAGTAATAGGTGTGGGGCTTGGGTTAATTTTTGGTCTCGCAGCGGGGTATTTGGGTAAAGCTGTTGATGAACTTCTCATGAGATTTGCAGATGGACTTTTAGTAATTCCACATCTTCCTCTTTTAATTGTATTGATTGCTGTTCTCGGCCCACGTTTAAACACTCTTATTATTTTGTTAGGCTTCTTAGGCTGGATGGGGTTTGCCCGAACAGTGCGCTCTCAAGTGCTAACTCTACGCGAACGACCCTTTGTAGAAGCAGCTAAGGCTGCGGGTGGAGGGAAGATTCACATAATGACAAAGCATGTATTACCAAACGTGATGAGTTTAGTTTACATCACTTTAGCCACGTCTGTTCCTGGGGCTGTTGTTGCTGAAGCGTCTTTAAGTTGGCTTGGATTCTATGATCCAACCGTGATGTCTTGGGGAAGAATGCTTAATGCTGTGCAGTTTGAGGCTAGTGGAGCTTTTGAGAAATGGTGGTGGGCTGTTCCCCCGGGCTTGTGCATTGCTTTGCTAGCGTTAGTCTTTATTTTAATCGGATATTCCATGGATGAAGTGTTGAATCCTAGACTTCGGGCTAGAGTTTAAAATTTTCTCATGTAACTTTTTTCCATAAACCTTTTAAACTCGTTTGAACCCACGTTATACTGCTGAAATAGAAAAGAGAGAGGAGAAAACATGAAATACTTGAAATTCGTCGCCATCATAGCGATTTTGGGGATTTTCTTACTGCCATCGACAGTTTTTGCACAGCCCCCAGTGGTTGACTATACCCTTATGGAACAGTGGGGTCCAAGGGCTGAAGACTTCCTTATGAAGTTTTACTCTACTGACACCTTAGAGTTCGAAGGATTGCAGGCTGGCGAAATCGATATTGTTGAATGGCCTCTGACAAAAACCTACTATGACAGATGGACAGCACCACCATATAACGAAACTATTGCTGTTGTGGGTGCAGGCCCAGAATGGGGCATGTACATCCTAGATGTCAACAACAACGAGACGCTCCCGGACGGAAGCAACAACCCATGCAACGACCCAGCCTTTAGACACGCGCTCTGGCACCTTGTCGACAGAACGTTCTATGCAGCAACCATTTTCGCAGGTATGGCAAACCCCTTATGGTCTCCAGTTGCGGCTGCAGCGGCAGACGCATGGAAGAACCCAGCCACTGTAAATGCTCATCCATTCGACCTTCTAGAAGCCGGAAACATATTGGATGCCAATGGTTACACAATCAACCCCGTAACAAACAAGAGAATCGACCCAGAAACAGGCTTGGACATAAACATGAAGGTCTACGGCCGAAGCGACCACAAACCTAGGGCTGACATTGCTGAAAGGTTCGGATTCATGCTCGGCAACGTAAGCATTGGCTACACACTGTTGCTGAAGGACTCTGGAGGCTGCTACGTTGATGTCATGGAAAACAAGGACTTTAACACATACACTGGAGGCTGGGGCTTAGGAGTTGATGTTCCAGACACGTTGTACGGGCTATTCCACTCAGACATGTACTGGCATCCAGGCTGGTGCCCCAACTACGGGCATTACAGCGACGACCTTTCAGACGTGTTACTTGAAGGAGCCTTCTATGCCGCTAACGTGCCAGAAGCCATTACTTATGTTCTACAGTGGCAAGAACGCTACATCGACCCAGAGTTTGTTCCAGCTCCAACTTGTGTTTCAAACATGATCTATCACGCCCACAGACGTTACTACGGTCAAGGGCCAATCGGGCAGTACGAACCGGAAGAATACGAGTATTTCGGCCAACCGTGGAAAGGCATAGTCAACATTCCAGGTAGAGGCATAGGCACCTACAACAACTTCTGGACAGTCATGAACATGTATCCAGAAGACCCTGATGGTCACAACCTCTGTCCATACACTTACAAGCGTAGGTGGGGTTGGAAGGTTTCGAGTGCCAGAAGGCTTAATCCAATCTACGGAAGCTGGGTCTGGGACTGGGCATTAATGAACTGGATCTATGACTCGTGGATAGGCATAAACCCATTCCTAACCACGGAAGACAAGCCGTGGATGGCATACCAATACGATGTTGGCCTATGGGATAACCCAGACAACCCTGCTTTTCCAAAATCCACCTATGTTACCCTCAAAATCCGTAACGACGTGTTATGGCATGACGGTACACCTATGACGATGGAAGACTTCAGATGGCTGATCGGGACAGAAGTAGGCGACTGCGTACCATCACTCTTGGCTCGAGGCTGTCCATATCCATGGTGGTACAGCTCAATAGCAGACATTCACCATGCGGATATCCTCGACGATCAAACCATCAAAATCTACTTCAACGTAAGAAGCTACTTGGCCTTACACTGGATAGGCGGCTTACCACTAATACCAAAACACATTTGGCAGCCACTAATTGCCGATCTAACAAAAGATCCAACCAAATCAAGGATTGAGCCCACTTTCACAGGCAACGGAGCATACAAATTCGTCAGTTACGCGGCATACGTCGGCGCAGTCCTAACACGCAACAACGACTACTTTGCGTTGAACCCAGTTGACGTGAGATTCACAGAATGGGAATTCGTAAAAGCAGCTGAAAACATGTCAGCTATACGTTTGACCCTAACAAACTTTGCCAGTTTTCCAGTTGACGGCAACATAACAGTTGCAGACGCGAACACCACTGAAGTGTTCTACACAGGGCCATATACCATCGGTCCCGCCGCTAAGAAAGGACAGTACGGCACCTTCATCGACATAATCATCGGGTCAGGAATCCGGCGACTTCCAGTCTGCACATACCTGATCATTAGCTTCTGGGTACATCAACCATGCTGCTGTTGGTATGACTGGTTTGTCATCTTCCACAAATGTCCGCCTCCAACAGGTTGGCACAGAGTAGCACGGGGTTGGTCTTACGTTGGTCCACGCCTTCCACACTACCTATTCTCACGCGCCCACGCCGCTAACACAATCCGCGAGGACACCAACATTGACGGGCGTATTAACATCAAGGACGCAGTCATCCTAGGCGTTGCGTTTGCCGCCAAACCAGGCGACCTCACGTGGGATATGAGAGCAGACATGTACCCTGACGGTGTCATAAACGTCAAAGACGCAGTCAAACTGGGCCGCTGGTTCGGCTGGCCCAACATGTGCCCAGACTAAACGCTTTAAGAATCCCCTTTAACCTCCCCTTTTTATTTTTTTGTAAGAGAATCGCCATACTAACGCATCACTGTTTTTAATCAATTTTCAACAAGCACACAGGTTTTTTTTGGGGCTTGAATCTACTTTATAAGGAAAAGATTTTGCCAAAAAATATAGTCGAAATAGAAGATAATTCCGGAATGCTTAAATGCGGATTCTTACAATCTATGAAGTGAACAAGGAGAAGGGAGAAAATGAAAAATCGCTTAATAGCTCTATTACTGACTATCGCTTTGCTGTCAAGTGTCTTAGCAATATTTCCAGTCAAAGCACTGCCTTGCAACATCAAAGTCGAACCACCCTCAGTGACATTCTGGTCAGGCACTGACCCACCTGGCACACCATTCACAGTGAGCATTATAATCGAAAACATTCCAGACCCTGGCTTTTACGGATGGGAATTCTGGCTGTATTGGGATGCAGGCGACATAAACTGCACCGGCGAAGTGATAAACACGGTCTGGCCCGCCAACAGCGGTCCACTAGTAGCAACACCAATAGACAACGCTGCAGGTACATACCACCAAGGTGTAGCTGCACGATCACCATCTACACCATTAACAGGAACATTCTGGCTAGCCAACCTAACATTCATTATAGTTAGGCCAGCCCCATACATGGGATCAGTTCACACGGATCTCACAATTGGGCCTCCAGAAGGCATGACGTACTGCATCGTAGACCAGTCAGCAACTGAGATATCTCACACCTTCACACACGGAGAATACACCTACATCTGGTCTCCACCAACAATCAACCCACGCCTAGAGGTTGAATACACAGGCTTCCCTGGAGTCCACGACAAAACATTCAGTGGAAAGAACATCTACAAGACTCCATTCACCTTCCAAATAGACGTAGTGATCAAAAATGTTGCGGCAGGATGGCAACTTGCAGGAATGGAGCTCCTACTATTCTACAACACAAGTGTCTTAGACGTCTTAACCATCGATCCAGGAACATTCCTAGACCCATTCACATCACCAGGCGGAACATGGTTCTACAGCCTGGACTTCCCAGCCGAAGGAAAGATCAGAATTGCATATGCAATAGTTGACATACCCAGCATGACTCCACCATACGGAGAAGGATTAGTAGCCAGAATAACCTTCAACGCCACATATCAAGAGAAATTCCCAACCTCTGTATACAGCGACCTAGACGTAGAGATCGACTACGAAGCAGGAATGACATCATACTTTGTAAACTACCTAGGAGACGAACTCCCATACGACCCTGAAGTAGACGGAAGCTATACCCTAATGGGATACGTTGTAGGAAGAGTCATCGACCTCTTCACACAATATACTGACCCATACGGCGGACAAGGACCCACAATGCCAAGCGACATGTTCTGGCCACAGAAAGAGGTTCACCTCTACGCCAATGTAACATACAATGACTGGCCAGTGCAAAACAAAGATGTTGCCTTCCAAGTGTTGAACAAAGATGGCGGAACTATGACAATTCTGACAGGTCGGACTAACGATGTTGGCATTGCCCATGTTAGTTTCAGAATGGACTGGCCATGTGTGAATCCAGAAGACCTCTTCGGAGTATGGACAGTCATCGCCACAGTCGACATAGCATGCATAGTAGTCAACGACACCCTACAATTCCACTACGACTACCTCGTCCACTTGACAACAGTTACAGTGGACAAAGACCCCGCCGAATACGCACACTGCGAAACAGTAATCATTACTGTGAATTTCACAAGTTACGCTATGCAGGAATACTGGGTCGCCATCTATGCTACACTTCATGACGAACTCAACTATCCAGCAATCAGTGGCACAGTAGGTGAATGGGTGCTAATAGGCGGAGCAGTATGGTGTCAAGCCAAGCCCTACACAGTAACATTCAGGATACATGTTGACAAAGCTGTTGTGGCAGGAGAAGCCACAATCCACGTAAGCGCCATGACCTGCGCACCACTCTGGGGTGGATGCGCCCTCTGCCCAGAAGCAACAACGAAAATCAGCATATTGCCCACTTGGGTTTGAGAGTCTAGCTAACCTCAAACCATTCCCCCCCCTTTTTTAAAAACAAAACCAGAAAATCAAATTTTGATGGCTGATGGAAGATAATTCCACAACATATATAACAGCTCTTTCCTCCTAAATTATAATGGAGAAGGATGTAAGATGCCCAGAAAAGCCTTCCTTATATTTGCAGTGCTAGTTACCATAAACCTCCTCCTAACAAACCAAATCCGCCTTGCCAAATCTTACCCACTAGACATAACCCTTACAACAAACAAAAGCATCTACAACATCGGAGAAATAGTACAGATTAGCGGAAACCTAACACTTAATTATGTACCAGTCTCCGGAGCATTTGTAGCGCTTCAAATAAACGACCGAGCCCTCCCATATATCCTAAGGACTTTATACACTGGTTCACCCCCATCTGGCCCATGGTACGTAGAAATAACCAACGTCTATATAGGCGACAGCCAAGGCAACCCCATAACCACTATCAAAAGAGGATCCGTCTGCTATATCTGGATATACTATCAAAACACCTATTCCCGAGACGTAGACGTAACAATAGCTTTCACTATCTACGACGTAAACCAATCACCATTGTTCACCCAAATACCTGTCAGCCAATCAATCCCTCCAGGCACAGGATATTACGTGTATTATACTTGGCAAATTCCGACAGACACAGAACCTGGAACTGCAACAGTATATGCAAGCGCCTTCACAGCACCCCCAATGAACGGAGGAACACCACACAGTCCTGAAAAATTCTACACGTTCAACATAACAAAGACAGACCTACCCACAAGCTCAGAAGGAACTTACAGCAACTCCTTCAAAATTGCGAAAAAAAACACTAGACTTGGCAATTATTACGTTTACGTCGCTTCATTCCATCAAGGATACAAAGCAACAAACACAACAATCTACCAAGTAATACTCGTAGGCGACATCAACGGCGACAAAATCGTTAACATCAAAGACGCTGTGATATTAGGTGTGGCTTTCGGAGCCCGACACATCAAAGACCCCTTAGATCCAAGATACTGCCAATACTGGCATACTCCGTCATGCGGCACTTGTCCACACAACCCAAACGCAGACATAATCGATGACGGGTACATAAACATCAAGGACGCAGTGACTCTAGGCGTAAACTTTGGCAACTCCGGAATCTAAAGACTAGAACTAATTATCAGAATCCTAAAATATTAGTTACTCACTATTTTTAACCGAAAGGGAAGGGCGAGCATGAAGAAATCAAACATCTTTCTATTGTTAGTGATTTCAGTTTTGATGATTCAAGCAACGATGCCTCTAAAGAATGGTAGCGCCATAATCACAGCACAAGTAAAAGTTGAGCCTAAAGAGAACATTTTCTACACCAACACCACAAGCATCGGCCACACGTTTAATATAAGCATCATTGCTGAAAACATTCCAAATCAGGAAGGTGGTATGGCTGGTTGGGAATTAGCCTTATCGTGGACTCCAGGCTTAATAAACTGCACCGGTGAAACATTAAACTATGCCTTTTGGCCAGCTAACAGCGGACCATTAGTAGCCTACCCAATAGACAACACTGCAGGCACATACCATCAAGCATTAGCTGCCAGAGCACCATCTACCCCAGTTACTGGAACATATTGGCTAGTGAACATGACATTCAAAATCGTCAAAGCTCCAGAAGAAGGAGAAACATTATCAACAAACCTAACACTACAACCAGCCGGCGGCCTTGCCTACTGCCTAATAGACAAATACGCCACAGAAATCCCCCACGGGTTTATCCACGGTCTCTACAAATTCATAAGCCCAAGACCTCCGCTTCCCGAAATTACGCTAAAAATAACTCCACCAGCCATATTCGATCCCTCAAAGATTCCATGCGAAACATTTGACGTAAACATCACAATCATAAATGCTGTTTACCTTCACGGATTCATGCTAAAAGTAAACTATAACAGCACCATAATAGAATGCACCGCAGTTCAAGAGGGCGACCTGCTCCAGAAATTCGGAACAACAATAATGGACTATGAGATAAACAACCTTGGGGAATACACTTTCATTTCAATAAATTTGACAGAGCCATCTGCTGTAGCAAAAGGCAACGGAACACTCGCAACCCTAACATTTCACGTACTAGAGTTCGGACAAAGTACCCTACACCTTTGCGAAACTCAATTATACGATGCGGATACCAACCCACTACCGCACACAACATCTGACGGATTCTTCAACAACACGTTAATGCCAAAACTCTTCGTAGATCCACCATCAATAGTAGACCCAACCATGACGCCGGGATCCAAATTTGAAATAGACATAAACGTAGCAAATGTCTCGGACCTCTACGACTTCGAGTTTAAACTACTTTATGATACAAACGTTCTAAACGGACTTGGAATATTGACGTACCCATTCAATAACGAAACCTCATTTGATTTACAGTTCACCCTAAACGATACAATCGGTGAAATCTGGGTATACGTCCAATACTATCCACCAGCAGAACCTTTAACAGCAATTGATCCTGTGACACTTGCAACAATTTTCTTCCAAGTTCAATCCTTCGGTGCAACACCCCTAGATCTTGAAGACACCAAACTTTCAGACTCCCAAGGCTCTCTCATAACACATATAACTGAAGATGGTTATGTAAGTGTACTTCGCCGCGATGTAGCGATAATAAGCGTCGTGCCCGCATTTACAGAAGTTTACAAAGGCTGGACAGTCAACATCACAGTGGTGGCAAAAAACCTCGGAGATATCCCTGAAACATTCGATGTGACGACTTTCTGCAACGATCATGCAATTGGAACAAAACAAGTTACGAACTTGGCCCCCAACGACACAATTACACTTGTATTTTCATTCAACACACTTCAACCATGGATCGAACCATGCCACAATTATACATTAAAGGCTGAAGCCAGCATATTACCCTACGAAATCGACACTACAAATAACAGTTTGCCAGACGGACAAATACATATAAAATTGATGGGAGACGTAAACGGGGACGGAAACGTTAACATCATGGACGCTGTCTTAATAGGTGTTGCCTTCGGCACTAAGCCGGGCCACCCCAACTGGGACCCAAGATGCGACCTAAACCAAGATGGCTACATAAACATAAAAGACACAGTTTTGCTTGGCGCGAACTTCGGAGCTTCCTGCCCATAACCTCACTTTTTTTCTTTTTCTAGAAAAAGATGTCTTTATGTATAATTATTGATTTTTGAACCGAAAATCAAATAAACACATTATGACCAATAATGTGAAAAAAGGTGAGAACTTGAAATATCCAGTAAGGCAAAAGGCCGGAATCGTTGCCATCATATTTTTAACATCAATGTTAATCTATGCGCAATTTGTAACCAATACACAGGCCCAAGAATGTGCAGTTAAAGTTGTAGCTCCAACAGAAATCCTTCCAAATACCAATTTCAATGTTAGCATTGTTGCTGAAAACATTCCAAATCAGGAAGGTGGTATGGCTGGTTGGGAATTAGTCTTATCGTGGACTCCGGGTGTAATAAACTGCACTGGTGAAACATTAAACTATGCCTTTTGGCCAGCTAACAGCGGACCATTGGTGGCCTACCCAATAGACAACACTGTTGGCACATACCATCAAGCACTAGGTCTCAGGGCACCATCTACCCCAGTTATAGGAACATATTGGCTAGTGAATATGACGTTCAAATCCGGCCCCACCATAAGTGAAGTCACTAACTTAACACTAAGTCCAGCGGAGGGTCTTACCTATTTGCTCATCGACAAATGGGCTAGCGACATACCGCATGATCTCGTCGATGCTGAAAATTTACATATTGTGCCAGAGTTTCTTGAAATAATGTTGTTGCCATTACTAATGATTCTAACAGCTGTATCGATAACATTAGCAACCAAAATTAAAAAGCGCCAATAACCACAGTGCCTTCCCGTTTTTTTTGGTTTAAGCATTCTATTACTATTCTGATTATTACTTTGAAAATTAACGCGACATCCTTGAAAATATACATCAACTTAATTCTTGTGTAAAAGCATTAGTTTGAAAGCTTCTTTTCCCAAAATACCTATCAAAAAATATTCAGGTATTGCAAAGATGCTTGAACCGCAGATAAATGAAAAACTGCCAACTAATTCTTTTTTAACGTCTTTTTCTTCGACTGGTTTTTTCTTTTGACTTTATTCCATAAACTGAAGCAGCTATCCCTCCAATAAAACTTACAATTCCTAAAGGTAGTGCAAAAGCGAAAGGCTGACTAAACACCAAATTTTCTTTAACTAGCTCAATTACAGCAGGAGGAGCATAGTAGGGGGAGGAGGGTTGGAAATATATAGGGGGCATAGTACCAGTAATGTTTGCGATATAGGTCCCTTCATATCTTGCAGTTCCACCACACCCACCAGGCTCTGTTTTATTCGCTGCCGGATTCCAGACATACAATCCAGGATTAATCAGACTTCCATTTTGCTTGACTATAAGGTCTGCTGGCAATAAAACGTAAGTTCCCTCCTCTTTTGTTGGATACCTCATCCATGTAAACGTAAAAATAGTCTTGTCTCCATACGGATCAATGATTTCCAAAAATATATCCAAGTATCCGTATGGGTAACTTTCAGTCGGAGCCTCCAAAAGTCCCGTAGTCCACGTTGCGTTTCCTACAATATTTACCCTGAATCTTTCGCCAGCTGAGAAATTGGCAGCAACACTCCAAGAGCTTTCAGCTGTTGCAACACTTTGAGGAGGTAGAGAATTTTCATATTTGACATTAGCAATCGCAGAAGTAATCAAACCAACAAAAATAAGGATCAATCCAAGTCCAGCAAACAGTTTATCCATCGTTCACCCTTCAACTATCTAGGACAATAACACTAAACATCAAAACAAGTTCAATCTATTAAACTTAGCTCCCTACTAAGAGGGAACACCAATTTTCATAAAATGCTTCAATAAAATACCCCACAAGCCATTCTCACAAAAATTATGAAACCGCAAAAAATGGAAGTATACATCAAAAGTTTTTTTTGATGTTTTACTGATATCCACGTGCGCTTTCTGTGAACTGCAAGGAACGGTGTTAGCAGAAAAAAGAAATATAAATATACCGTGGTTAGGAGCAACAGAATAGAAACTGCAAGGTATAAGGGGGGGCTGCTTCTCAAGGGCGCAAAAAACTGAAGATTGATAGAGCTTAAAGAAGAACCCCATGGGTCATTAATTAAAACAAAGAACATGACAACTATGGGGCTGAAACTTATGGCCAAGAAAACTCCATTAACTAACGGGTTCCAAAGGTACCAGATTCCGGTGAGAGTTAACTGAAGATTGGGTATTGCACAAAAAATAAGTAACAATAAAATGTATACTCCAAAAAAAATCAACTTTGTAGAAAACTCCATTACGCTAATAAATTCTTCTTTATCAAAACTCTGTGTCTCCCCGCATCTTGGACAAAAGTTTTCATATTTCAAATATGGGTATTCAGATATTGGTTCTAACAACTTTTTACATTTTGAACAAAACTTTGGAGAACTCCACATTAACCCACTCCTAGCTTCTGACAAAGCAGACTTTACTTCTTCCCTTCCAAAATTCAACTTTAAAGCTTCCTGTAAGAAAGGAATGGCTTTTGAGGGCTTCCCAAGAGTCAAAAATTCAACTCCTTTATTGTATGCATTTTCGGCGTCTTCCATGTTACATGCAGAATTGGCTGGCACAAAAGTATATGAAATTAGTCTAAGATTTAAGTCTAACCAATGACACAAATGAGAATAGAAACCAAACATATAAAATATACAGAAGTTAGTTCCAAAGTGCTTAATGTTTTTGATGTAAACTACTAGTGATGAGGGAGGAGAACTTTTGCGAGTGTTGAGGGTTACTCATGTTGACTCAGTTTCCTTTGAAGAATGGTGAAGTTGTTTGTTTCCTCAGATAACCCCAACCGCCATAAGAACAATTCATGGCGTGCTAAAGGGTTATGGATGATGGTTTATAGCTCATAGTTAGCAAAACCGTACATAAGTAAGTTCTAATGAATAGAAGATAGTTCCGTAAGCCTTATAACTGAATCATTAGTAACTAATATTATCGCTGCTGAAAAAGAGAAGGGAGAAAGGACTCTGAAACCGTTACGTCTAGTCAGAGGTTTGCTATTTATTTTTATAGCAGCTTTAATAGTTACTTCTCCTTATTTAGTAACACGAGTTGAGAGCGGTGCTTCAACTAATACGTTGTATGCCCACGCAGAAACAACAACTATAGGCGGCTCCAGCTATTACTTACATAAATTATCATCCGCTGATGGACCCGCGACTACATTGAACGCTTCGGCTGCGTCAACTGGCAGGAAGCTGATGGGTAGATGGGTATATTCGTTGAGTGGAATTGTTTCGATTCCAGCTTCAACGTGGAGTGTTACGTATAGGGCGATGAGAAGCGCATCTGCAACGTCGGTTGTGGCGCATGGCGACATTGACATATTAATCAGGAAAAGCGATAACACAATCAGGACAACTATAGCTACAAATGTTGCAAACTCGCCTAGCATAACACTAACTAATGCGTGGCAAACATTAACAGGAACATACGGTTGGCCCGGTTACACGGTTGTTGACCCGACAGACTATTTGGAAGTGGCATATTACATTGAGGTCACAACTTGGCAAAACTCCAAGCAAGTTCGTCTGCGGGTTGATGATAACACCTTACCCTTATCCGATCAAACCAAAATAGAGAATGTTATGTTTACCTATCCGGCGACGATTTGGACAGATAAGGCAGACTATGAGTACTATGAAAATGTGACTATATTCGGCAGCGGATTCGAAGCCTTGGCGAATGTTACCGTTACCATAGAAAAGCCGGATGGGCTGAGTGATACGGTTTATGCTGCGACTGATGATATTGGCAACTTCACCTGCATGTATCTGTTGAACGGCATACCAGGAACATATACGGTGACTGCGACAGACGGAACCAACACAGCAACAACAACATTTACAGAAGGAGCCATTACCCCGAAATTATACGGCTACACCCTTGAACCGTCCCCAGGCTGGACGCATGGCGATGTCAAAGGCTATTACGAGTGTGAGTGGGTTCCGTACAAGATTGAGATCACGAACACCAAGAAAAATTCGTATCAGTTAACTGTGATCGTTCACCACGATTATTACGATGGGACTTGGTATGGACTGAACCAGACCAGGAACTTTCAGATGTGGAGAAACGGTGCCCCAGTGATTCCAACTATTTCTGGGCCAGTAGAAGACGGTTGGGAGTCTGGAATACAGCAGCTTCAATTTAATTGGACATTTACGATCAATGAAAACGACAACTGCACCTTGATGTTCGAGCCTCACATAGCGATTGGCGCTTACAACTACCCAGGCTCCAAAGTCCACACGCACATTCACGATATCACATCAGTGCCGTGCACCCCAATATCTGCGGGGCACAGGGACGTTCCAATCGTTGTCAAAGGGCCTTCACTATGCTCTGTTACTTTCTACACTGAGCCTTCAACCGTCGGAAGCATCTCTTTCCAGAGTGGAACCTACACCAATGGTCAGTGTGTTAATTTCACCTATGGCACTTCTGGACCAGCAACGGCAAACGCTCCCGTAGGCTGGGAGTTCGACCACTGGGAGGTCACTGGCAATGTCAATGTCTCAAGCACAACAGCTAATCCCACAACCGCAACAATCACGTGCGGAGGAACCTTAAAAGCAGTTTTCACCCAGATTCAGTGCACTGTTACCTTCTACACCGATCCCAGCACCATTGGTAGCATAAGCTTTGAGGGCGATACCTACTTTGATGGTGACAGTGATACCTTCATTTATGGCACTTCTAGTCCTGCCACTGCTAACGTTCCTGAAGGCTGGGTTTTTGATCGTTGGGAGGTTACCGGTAACGTCGCGGTTTCTGACCCGAGCACCAACCCAACAACCGTGACCATAACTTGTGGTGGCACCCTTAAAGTGGTTTTCAAACAGATTACGTGTGACGTTACTTTCCTCACTGATCCTGATACCATTGGCAACATCACTTTTATGGGTGTAACCTATATCAATGGTCAGTCTGACACTTTTGTGTATGGCACTTCAGGCTTGGCTACTGCTAATGCCCCTGTGGGCTGGGTCTTTGACCACTGGGAAACCGTTGGCAACGTCCAAGTCTCAAGCACTACGGCTAACCCGACCACCGTAACCGTCACGTGTGGTGGGACTCTCAAAGCGTTCTTCAAACGAGTCATTTGCACCGTTACATTCTACACTGAACCTTTAACCATTGGCAACATCTCTTTTGAGGGTCAAACCTATACTAATGGGCAGGTTGACACCTTCCCCTATGACACCTCTGGTCCTGCAACCGCAAACGCTCCATTGGGCTGGACCTTTGATCACTGGGAAACCACCGGTAACGTTCAGGTTTCAAACACAACCACCAACCCAACAACAGTAACCATAACTTGTGGTGGCGCACTTAAGGCAGTCTTCCAACAGATTATATGCAGTGTTACTTTCTACACCGATCCCTCCACGGCCGGTAGTATCACCTTTGAAGGCCAAACATATACTAACGGTGAGTCTGACACATTCGCTTATGGCACTTCTGGTCTGGTCACGGCGAACGCTCCGACTGGTTGGGAGTTCGACCACTGGATAACCATGGGCAATGTTCATGTCTCGAACACCACAGCCAATCCTACAACATTCACAATCACGTGTGGCAGCAATCTAACCGCAATCTTCAAACAGATACAATGCTTGGTTGAGTTCTACACCGATCCTTCTTACATCGGCAACATCACATTCATGGGTGTAACTTACACCCATGGCCAATCTAACACGTTCCCATATGGCACCTCAGACTTGGCTACCGCTAATGCTCCTACAGGCTGGGTCTTTGATCACTGGGAAACCACCGGTAACGTCCAAGTCTCAAATGAAACTGCTAATCCCACAACCGTAACCGTTACATGCGGTGGAACCCTCAAAGCGTTCTTCAAACGAATCATCTGTACGGTGACATTTTACACTGATCCATCAACCGTTGGCAACATATCCTTCGGAGGCAAAACATACGCCAATGGTCAGGTTGACACATTCACCTATGACACATCTGGACTGGCCACCGCGAACGTTCCAACTGGTTGGGAGTTCGACCACTGGGAAGCTACGGGTAATGTCAAGGTCTCAAGTACATCAGCCAATCCCACCACCGTAACCATAACTTGTGGTGGCACCCTTAAGGCGTTCTTCAAACGGGTCACGTGCACGGTTACTTTCAACACCGAGCCTTCCACTGTTGGCAGCATCTCCTTCCAGGGTGGAACATACGCCAATGGTCAGTCTGGTACATTCGCTTATGGCACTTCTGGTCCTGCAACCGCAAACGCTCCATTGGGCTGGGTCTTTGATCACTGGGAAACCGTTGGCAACGTCCAGGTTTCAAGCACAACCACAAACCCAACAACAGTAACCATCACGTGCGGTGGGACCCTCAAGGCATTCTTTAGACAGGTTTCCTGCACGGTTACTTTCTACACTGAACCTTCAACCGTTGGCAGCATATCCTTCGGAGGCAAAACATACACTAATGGTCAGGTTGACACCTTCCCGTATGGTACTTCTGGTCCAGCCACGGCGAACGCTCCGGCGGGCTGGGAGTTTGACCGTTGGGAAGCATCCGGCAACGTCCGTGTTTCGAGCACAACAGCCAACCCCACGACCGTAACTATAACCTGTGGTGGGACTCTCAAAGCATTCTTCAGGGAGGCACCTTCAGTGCCACCAGAGTGCGTTGGAGGCGAGATGATCTTGTTCAAAGTGGACAAACCTTCCATGCAAGGCCAAGTGGAAGTTCTTGGTCTCTTTCTAGCCGCCGCTGCAGCATCCATCGTTTTCATTCGGCGCAAGAAGAGAAGGCAATAAAAGAAACACCAGCAATTCTATAGCTAGAAGGATTTCTCCCATGCAAAGAGGTAAGCCTCTAAGAGAAAAACGCAAAAAAGGCAAATTGAAAAGCAAGCTGACATATGGAATCATTGCAGTCATCCTTATTTTCGTTGTTTTTCTCGCTTATTCTTTACTTCGTCCCCAAAATCCATCCCCTGATGAGCAGACAAGCCCACCCAAAGCTGCGCTGATTGATCACCTAAGTTTTTCATCGCCACCACCAAATGAGACTTTCAAAGTTCAATGTAGAACAATTTTAGAGGATGCTGGCTTTGACTACACCTATTATGGAGGCGAGAAAGTCACAATCAACTTTTATAAAAATCTTCCAACCTATGACTACAACCTTTTGATTTTAAGAGTGCACTCCGCAGTCATAAAGAATGCAGAGGGCAATCTCACAAATCTTATAGGACTTTTCACCTCTGAAGTCTATAACGAAACTACAGTTGACCCATGGTATCTTTCTGAACTGCAGCAAAGTAGACTTGCGCTTGCCAGCCTTTTCCTTGGAAGAAATGACACCTTTTTTGGAATCACTCCCTATTTTGTTCAATCAAGTATGGTGAGTCACTTTAGAAACACCGTAATTATAATGATGGGTTGCGAAGGACTAAATCGGACCAGCATGGCAGAGGTGCTCATTCAAAGAGGAGCTAAAGTTTACATTAGCTGGACTGGGCCTGTGGGAATAAGCCATACTGACGATGCGACGATTCGCTTGCTCCAAAGCCTTCTTAAACAAAACCAGACTATAAGAACTGCAGTGGAAGGAATAATTTCTGACCCAACATGGTGGTGGAGCAAACTTGACTATTATCCCAAGGAAGTTGGAAACAGCCATCTTCGAGATTTCATAAGCGGTCTGACCCTGACAATCACTGAAGCAAGCTTGATCTCTTACAAAGTTTGTCTTTTTAGTTCCTCAAAGCGTCTTGAAACCATAAAGTAGAGTTGATCTCGCAAAGCGTCTCCAACAGGCTTTAGCGTCTGCAGGTTTTTGATTTTTTCAGCTAATTCCCTATCTTCCAGGGTTTCGTCGGCCCATTTTTGGAAGTCGCCTCGATAGAGATGAAACTCTAATGATTTGACGTTTACTTCTTTGATTTTTTCTATGAATTCCTCAAGAGACGCTGCACTTACTCCAGTGTAGTTGCCGATTGATGTAAAAAAGTAGAATGCGTTCTCTCTTGGGAGTTTTCGGAGGGTACGAGAACTAGAAGAAAGAGACTTCACATGAGTCCCCCACTTTAAAGAAGGTGTGATATTCAGTCATAAATAACCTTTTGGGCTTAAATGCTTTCATCTGGAGTTCTTACTCTCCTCTTTTGATGAGTAACATTTTGTCTTTGTGTTTTTTGGTAACTATTGAGGTTCGAATTCTGAGGACTCCTGGAAGGGGAGCTACTGAATGGGCTATGAATGAGTGGAGTTTCTCTTGATCTTCTGCAATTATCTTCGCGATTATCAGCAATTCTTCTGAAAGGGATGTGAAAACCTCTGAAACTTCTTCAAATTTCGATAGTTTCTCTGCCACGTTTTCGCTTTCTTTTGGGTCTGTGAACACAGTCATAATCGCCGTGATATATTTTACGCCAGCCTTCTCGAGATTAACGATAGCCGTGTATTTCTCGATAATTCCTTTCTCTTCCATTTTTTTGATCCGATCGTGGACTGTTGAGTGCGCTACTTGGAGGCGACGACCAGTTTCCATGTACGTTTGCTTAGCGTTTTCTTGCAGAGTTTGAAGAATACGCCAGTCTAAATCATTAAGAACATTTCCTCGAGTTTTCGCCTTCATATTTCCGAGTCCTCGAGTAACAACTATACCTTATAAGAACTTGTTATCAAGACCTTATTAACCTTTAACATTAAAACCAACGTGAAATTCGTCGGAAAATTTCAGGATTCGGAAGAATCTTTTCAACAATTTTCCAAAAAACGGACAGTTTTTTGGCAGTTTTGCACAGTTTTTGTTGAATAAGTTTAAATTAGTCGGTAGAAGATAACTCTAGAAGTAAAACACAAGAGGAAACCCTTGTGATGAATTTAACCATAAATATCCCAAAGGTCTGGGAGATTCTTAGTCGTTTCAAAGATTTCTGCCAATCAAAGGGTTGGAAGACCTCGACACACGAGGATTGGGTCATGACTGACAACGAGTATCACAACTTCTTGTGGGTTCGAAAAATCTATCCGTCTACGTTTCGAAAAGTCGCAATGAACCATAAATGTGCTATCCGTGAAGGTGTTTCTTATCAAGTGGTGAAAACTTCCTATATCGCTTGGTTGTTTCCAGAAAAGCCTCCAAAGATGTTAATGAAAACAGTGGTGGATGATGCAGAGCTTTTGAAGGGAACTGCAATTTATGATTTAAGTTCTGTGTATGCTGGTAAGCGTGTTTGTTGGAAGTTAAATAGAACAGACAGTGAGGTTTTTCGAGAGTTTGAAAGGTTTTTGCAAGAGAATTGCGGGATCGATATTAAATCAACTTGACTTTTGGTGTTTTTCTTAATAACAGTCAATTAAAGTTGTGATGTAGAAAATATTTCTTTAGGCTCTAGTAGAGATATTCCAGCGTATTTGCCTATTATGTCGATGTGCAGAATCTTGTCAGGATTTTTGAGGTCTACCTTCTCGCCGATGAGTTTATCTATCTCTTTTATTATGTCTATTTTGTGGTGTTGGGTGTATCGGCGTTTTTCTACGGTCATGCGCCATTTTTCGCCCTTTTGAATTCTGTTCTTGAGTTGTTTCACCCCTTCTTTCATAGAATCCATGTCTGAGGTTGTCCAGAGGTCAATTGGGACCCATTTGAAAGTGTGTTGAATAATAGATAAGTCTTGGCTAAAAATCTCTCGTAAATATCGAATGACTTCCCTAGAATCTAAACAAGTTTTCACACCAATGATTCCCCTAGCGATTGTGCGACTGACAGTTGGATATTTGTCGCCTAGCCTTTCCAAAAGATTGATTATTTCGGCTTTTGCGTTTCTATAGTTGTCCCAAGAACAAGAGACGAGAAGGTTGAAATCGTATATCCTTAACATTAATTCATCATTGGTTTGATTGTTTATAAGCTTATAACTTGATGAGGAAGCTTTGATAAGCAACTTATGTCATGTTCTAGTGGGAGTGATATGACTGAACGGAAGGAAGAGGAGAAACTAAAGAGAATCGCTGAGCTTCGAAGCCTGTTGGAGAAACGGATAAGAGAGATAGAAACGGAACTGGAGGGATTACGAGTTATACTCGAGTTTGTTGATGCCCGACTGTTGGAGAAAGGGTTTAAGAGGGCAGGCGTGGGAAAGCCTGAGCGTGTGGAGCCTGCTGTCACACCACCTGAAATCGAGTTTGAAGAGGTAGTTCCCTTAAAGACTGTGGCTGGCGACCTCTTGGCAAACTTGTATGTTGCGGAGGATTCTCTTCGAGTTGTTCCAGCTGAGGATAAGACGTTTGATGTCAGCACTCCACCCTTTATGCCTTTTCTGGTAGAACGTGTGCTGGCGAAGATGCAGGAGAGGGATCAAGAAGCCGTGAGGACAGGCGAGATCGGTCCAGACAAGATTCTTTCTTACAGCATTGTTCGTGATGGGGACGTGATTCGGGAGATCATCGTTAAGAATGTTGGTTCTGAGAGGTTGAGGGAGTTGAAGTCCAGTATTAGGTGGACTCTTGAGAAGATGTTTGAGAAGGCGCAGACAGGTTAGATGTGTTTGACTAGTCTGAGAAGGTGTTTGATTCGTCTTTCTTCTCTGTTGTTTTTCGTAAATATGACTTGTAGGTTTCTGATCCATCTTCTCTCTCTTCTGTTCTGCATCATGTTCTTCAGTATTTCATAGTTTCCATAGTCGATGTGAACGTAGGTTTTGTTCAGAATTTTATCTGTGGAGGTGAATGTTGGGAAGTGGTGAAAACGCCTGTTTCTTAACACCACAAGGTGAATAGTGTTGTCTTGAGGGTTTATGTGAGAAAGCACTGAGTTCACGCTTTTCCTTTCTGAAAGCCTTAACGCCTCTTTGCGAGCCAAATCTTTGAGGCTTTCTTCATCTTTTCTTTCTGTGACTACTTTTTCGCCTAAAAATTTCTTGATTCGGATGGATTGCACCTTAATGCTGTCAACAAAGGGGAATTCGTCTTTGACGACATTTATGAAGGGGATGTCCCGATCGGTCAAGATGATGCCTGAGACCGTTTTTCGGTTTTCTGAGAGCCAGGCGAACGCGACTTTCCAGTTGTGTTGGAGGTAGTCTGTTAGTTCCTTAATCTGTGCTTCGTTGGTGTCTTTGAGTGTGATTTGGAATTCCTTGGTTAACTTGACTCTGGGAACTATATTCCAGAACACGTATTTTTGGATGATTCCTTCGTTTTCGAGTTTTCCTCTTCTCTCGGACACGACTTGCTTAGAGACGCCTAATCTCGTTGCTATTTTTGTGTTTGTTAGTTTAGGGTTTTCAATAAGTAGTTGTATTAGTTGTCTGTCCTTTTCGGTTATGGACTCGTGGTTTTCGGTTGTTGGCGTTTCTTTCCCCAAGTAATTTTGGTGTTTGCCCATATATTTGTGGAGGTTGTCTTGGTCAGCCCCAACGAATAAGTAACAATTTGGCGGTTGTGAATTTGAGGTGATAGAGTGAAAATAAGAAAGATAGACCTTTCCGAGTTAGATTATATTGTTAAGTTGCTTGCTGAAAAGTGCCCTGAAATGGATGTTGAAGAGGAAAGAGAGCATACTGAGTGGCATCTCAAGGGTTTCCCAGAGTTCTGTCTCGCCGCCGAAGAAAATAACGAAGTCGCGGGGTTCATCATTTCGCATCTCCACGAGAACAACTTAGAGATAGAAGAGCTCTATGCCAAGAAGGAACATGAAAGCACTTGGAAGCCTCTCTTGAAAGAAGTGTTAAAGAGGATTCCGAAAGTTGACACCGTATCGGTGTGGGTAGAAGACTTCCAAGAACTCATCAAACAACTAAAATAAAAAGTGCTACGCAAGTGAAACTCCATTTTCTTACTCATTTACCACCTGCTTGCCGATTTCTTTTTTCTTCCAGTCTATGTACACTTTGGCGTACACTGCCATCGGTCCATAATGGTGGTCGCACGGAAAACTCTCGCATTCACCACAGGTGCGCAACCCCTTCGTGATTACGCACTTGTAGTACGGGCATTTTGCTTCTTCCACTGTTGGATAAATGTTTGAGCAGCCCTCACACTTCTTTAAGGCGTAGAGTCTGCAGGCGCCACAGTAGATGCCGCATCTTCCAAGAAGACTCTCCTTAAGTCTCAATCATATTTCACCTCTGACCAGAAGAGAGATAACAAACTGATAAAACTTGATAATAAACTGATAACTCTTTTATCATGGCGGAGAGAACCCAAAACAGCAACCATTCCAACATCAGAAAGCCAAAACCAAAGCCTTAGTCAGCGGTTGATAATGAAAACAAAATTTTCTCACCGTTATCAAATAGAGATGAAGAAGAAGGAGAAGAAGAACAAAATTTTCTCTCCCCCTCTATAGATAGTTCTCACACACGCACACACAAACCAATCTTGAAAAACTTCAAAACTACATTCTTTTCAAAAGATACCTCATTATCGTCAACATCTGAATCTCCGATGTCCCCTCATAAATCTCCGTGATCTTTGCGCCCCTATGAAAACGCTCCACATGATAATCCCCCATATACCCATAACCCCCATGAACCTGAATCGCCCAATCCGTAACCTCCACAGCCACCCTACTCGCAAAAGCCTTCGCCATAGAAGTAACCATCGCATCTGTCTTCCCCTGATCAATCAACCAAGCAGCCTTATAGGTGAGCAATCTCGCCGCTTCGATCTTCATAGCCATCTCAGCCAACCTAAACGAAATCGCCTGAAACTGTATAATCGGACTTCCAAACTGCTCCCTCTGCCTCGCATAATTAAACGCCCGCTCAAAAGCTCCCTGAGCCATACCAACAGCCTGAGCCGCAACAGGCGCCCTACTCACATCAAAGAACCCCATAACCTGATAGAAGCCCTTGTTTAACTCTCCAACAAGATTCGCTTCGGGCACCTTAACATCGCTAAACGACACTTCACCCGTAATCGCTGGTCTGATCCCCATCTTGTCTTTAAGTTGATTGACATCCACTCCAAGCGTATTTCTGTCCACTATGATTATGCTTTCTCCTCTGTAAGAAGGCTCAACCTTTGGGTCTGTCTGACAAAGCACAAGGAAAAAGTTCGCAACAGGAGCGTTTGTGATGAAAGTTTTTGAACCATTGATCACCCAGTCTTCTCCACTCTTTGCGGCGGTGGTGTCCATTCGTGCAATGTCGCTTCCATGAGCAGGCTCCGTGAAAGCTCCTGCGGAGATAAAGTCGCCCTTGCACAATGGTGAAATATATTTTTTTTTCTGTTCTGGGGTTCCATGCTCGAGTATTATGTCGCTGGCGAAGGTTGCAGACATCACGGCGACACCAAGCCCGGGATCGGCTCTGCACATCTCTTCGGTCACCAAGCACTCCTCGAGGACGCCGTATCCCTGTCCGCCATACTCCTCTGGAAATCTTAAGCTGGTGAAGCCCAGCTTAGCAGCTTTTCTATAAAGCTCTGTGGGGTGTTCCTCTCTCTTATCAAACTCCAATCCCAACTTAGGCGTGAACTCTTTTTCGCAGAACTCTCTGACGGTTTTCTTGATGTCCATCTGTTCTTCGGTCAATTCAAAATCCATTTTTTCATTTTCTCCTATTAACCCGGCTTTTCCTTTAATATTCTATCTGCCAATGTGGGTACGACTTTAAACAAGTCTTCTACGATGCCATAATCGGCAACACGGAAAATTGGTGCCTTAGAATCCTTGTTTATGGCGATGATGAGGTCAGAGTTTTTCATCCCAGATACATGCTGGAAAGCGCCGCTTATGCCCACAGCGACGTACAATTGGGGCTTTACAGTTTTCCCAGAAGTCCCCACTTGTCGATCACTCGGAAGCCAACCCTTATCCACAACGGGCCGTGAACAGGCGAGAACGCCTCCCAATGCTTTCGCTAGTTTTTCAATCATCGGCATGTTGTCGGCTTCTTTTATTCCACGACCTATGGACACTATGACATGGGTTGCGGTTATGTCCACTTCTCCAGCAGGAGGCTGAACATACTCGATGAATTTTTTGTAGGTTATGTCTTCCGAAAGTAGAGACGCCACTTCAACTATCTCTCCACCCACGGCTGGAACCTCTTGGGCTTCAAAGGTTGCTGGACGAAGCGTCACAATATAACTCTCAGACTTACGAAGCACCGCTTTAACGTTTACTTTTCCGCCATAGACTTGACGAGTCACAACCAACCTTTCTGCTTCGAAGTCCAAGTCTATGCAATCTGTCGCTAATGGCACATTTAACTGAATTGCCAAGCTTGGAGCCAAGTCCACTCCAAAACCTGTATGCCCTATCAAGGTCAGCAAAGGTTTATGTTCAGAAATCAGACGGGACAGAACCCTCTGATACGCTTCTGCATTGAAGGTCTCCAACCGCGCGTCATCAATAATCAAAACCTTTTTCGCATAGTCTGCAAGTCTTTTCGCAAACTCCCTAACGTTGTGACCTAAAAGAACTGCTGTTAAATCTGCATCTATCTTTCGGCTTATTTCTCTGCCTATAGTTAACATCTCAAACGTTACGTCTCTGAATTCGCCTTGTCTGTGTTCGGCTAAGACAAAGAGTTCCTTCACTTAGATTAGCCCCCTAGCTTTCAGGATTTCAACAATTTTGGTTGCTACCTCGTCAGATGTGCCAGTTAAAATTTCTGCTTCTTTCTCTACAGGTGGTAAAAACATTTTTTCTGTGGTTATCCATGATCCCGATTCTCCGACTTCCTTTTCCTTTAAGCCCAAGTCTGCCAAACTCAGAACCTTTAGTTCTTTTTCTCTGGCTTTTCTCACGCCCATTATGGATACGTATCTGGGTTCGTTGATTCCTGTTTGAATGGCAAGCACTGCTGGTAATTTTATCTCCATCACCTCTTCCAAGCCTCCTTCGAGCTCGCGGTTAACCCTCACTGTTCCTTCTTTGAGATCGACTTTTTTCACCATGGTGGCGTGGGGGATTCCGAGCAACTCTGCCAGTATGGCGCCGACTTGTGCGTAGCCGTCGTCTCCGGCTTGGGCGCCGGTTAAGATGAGGTCGAAGGGTAGGTTTTGGATGGCTTTGTGCAAGATCTTTGCGGTGGCGAAGGCGTCTGAGCCTTCAAAGGCTTTGTCTGTGAGCCTTAGTGCTTTGTCTGCTCCTCTTGCGAGGCATTTCCTCAGTGTTTCGTCCGCGTCTTCAGGTCCCATTGTTATTGCGGTGATTAAGCCTCCGTGTTTTTCTTTTATTAGGACGGCTTCTTCGAGAGCGTAGTCGTCCCACTCGTTAATGTCGAAGACGAGGTCTTGCGTCTTTATTCTTTTTCCAGTTTCGTCGATTGTGACTTCTGCTTCGGCTGTTTCTGGGACGTGTTTGACGCACACGATTATGTTCATTCTGTTACCCTTCCTTGTCTTTTCATGATTTGAAACCAGTAGATTTGAGAAAAATAGTGTTTTCAATATTTAACTCTTTAAATCGACTATGGTGGATGTGTTGAGGTTTGTTGTGTGTGCATGTGTGTAAACCTCTCTATAAAGGGGAGAAAAAAAAATATTTTTTCCTCTTGCAAGAAAGAGAAGAGAGAGTTTGGTTATTTTGTTGGTTTGAAGTACTTGATGTCGTTTATAGACCCTTCTCGTTGGGCTTTAGGCTTAAACACTACCTCAACAGCCATATCAATCTCCACTTCTTCAATGTCTACTTCGCCGAGCTTGTGAACCAATCCGCCCTCAGCACCATCCATTTTAACCACTGCATACACAACTGGTTCCTTCAGTCTACAGCCGTCCATGTCAATGTAAGCAACAGTAAACGCATGAACCCTGCCTCTTTTACCCACGTCAACCCACTCCTCTAACTTCTCAAAGCAACGTTCACAGTACATCCTCGCAGGCACAAACACAGCCCCACAACGCCCACACTTAGCACCCATAATCCGACCGTTCTCCTTGATCTCCCTGAAAAACCGTTCACCAGCAACTCCATGCGTATAAACATAGTCCGTCTCCATGTGCCCAGACCAATGCTTCATCTCCCTCGGATCAGAAATCTTGTCCAAAGCCATACGCTTACTTCTCCTTCAAAGGCTTAAAGTACTTAATATCCGTGATTGCACCCGTCCGCTCGCTTGCAGGCTTCCAGACAGCCTTAACCTTCATGTCAAACTTCACGTCTTCAGGCTTAACTTCACCCATCACATGCAGGATTCCCATCCCTTTAGAGGCTCCATCGAGTTCAATCACTGCAACAACAATCGGCTCCTTTATTCTGCTGGCATCGCCTCCTATGTGAGAAATCGAGAACGTATTAATCCTCCCAGAATCCCTTACATAGGTCCAACCATCTGTAGGCTTAAAGCACTGCTCACAAAAGACTCTCGGCGGAACCATTATCCGCTTGCACTTGTTGCAAGTTGTCGCCAAAATCCTCCCATTCTTCAATTCCTCCAGAAATCTGCTCATTGCTACTCCAGCACTCCAAGAATACCTTATCCGTGGTCTGAAACGAACAGTCCCAACTTTCCCAGCCTTAATGTCCTCAGACTTTACTTCTCCACCTGAATAATGCTTTATTTTCGCACTCACTCTCATTCACCTCTCATTTCCTCATCACAATCACTGAACCATACTGCATGAGATCACCCCAAGCCTGAGCAACGCCAGTTCTCGGGTCACCGGGCACCTGTCTCTTGCCAGCCTCTCCACGCAACTGCCAGAAGATCTCACAGCACTTCATCACTCCAGCTGCTGCAATAGGATTACCAACACCCAGCAAACCACCAGAAGGATTAATCGGTAAGTCGCCGTCTCTCTGTGTAACGCCTTCTTCTGTGAGTTTTGGGGCTTCACCCTTCTTACAGAGCAACAAACCCTCCATGTGGTGAAGTTCCTTGTAGTCAAAGGGATCATATGGTTCGGCAACATCGATTTCTTTTGGTGGGTTCTTGATGCCCGCCATCTTATACGCCATTCGAGCCGCAACCTCCACATACTTCGGGTAGTAGAGGTCACGGTTAGTCCAGTAAGTAGAGTCGATGCCCCATCCAACTCCATCGATCCAAACAGGATTATCGGTGATCTTTCTAGCAACATCTTCCGAAACCAACACCAACGCCGCTGCGCCGTCGCTGGTGGGACTAATGTCAAGTCGATTAACAGGGTAACACATAACCTCTGAGTTGAGAACATCATCAACAGTTATTTTTGCAGGAAGCTGAGCGCATGGATGATCCAAAGCATTGCGCTTGTTCTTAACCGAAACCAACGCAATTTGTTCCTTCTTAGCACCGTGAACGTGCATGTATCGATGCATCTCCAAGGCAAATATCCAAATTAACGTCACCCCCAAAGGCCTGTCCAAGATCGGGTCAAAGATCGTCGTGAAGGCATAAGCCGGATGAGGATAACACGACGACATCTTCTCCTCACCAACTACCAAACAAGTGTCGAACAGTCCAGATGCTACGTGCCACCAGCCCGCATCCGCAACAAACACCCCAGTGCCTCCACCAACGAACACTCGACTGTAAGGTTTTCGCCAGCCACCCGCTCCATCAGCCAGGTATTCGCCCTTCATGTGGACGCCGTCAAAGGCGTCTGGAGCGGTTCCCATGACAACGCTTTCAATATCTTTTAACTCCAGTCCCGCTGCGTCCAACGCCATCTTTGTCGCTTCATAAGACAACTCCTTGCCAGTTTCCTTCAGATTCCGTCTAAACAGCGTAAGTCCAGCTCCAACAACCGCAACTCGCTTTTTAAGAAACATTCCTTCATCACCTCAACAATTACTTAAGATCGCTACTGCACCACTCGTTGTAGGGATTCCACGCCAAGTTTGAGCCAATCCAGTCTCAACTCCATTGAGTTGTCTTTTGCCAGCTTCGCCTCTGAGTTGCAGCACCACCTCAAGCACCTTTTGTAGACCTGAAGCCTCTAATCCGAAGCCCATCCCCAGTAAACCGCCTGAAGGATTAATGGGCAGACAGCCGTTTCTTTCTGTCGCGCCTTCCTCTGTGAGTTTTCCAGCCTCTCCGCGCCTGCACAACTGGAGGGCTTCGAGGTGCTGAAGTTCTTTGTACGAGAAGACGTCGTTTACTTCGGCAAACTCAATCACTTCTTTAGGATTGGTTATACCTGCCATCTTGTAAGCCATCCTGGCAGCCAACTCCGTGTACACGGCGGTTCCCCAATCTCTGGTTTCCAACCAAGGCGTTTCTGTATTCCATCCAACACCTCTTATCCACACTGGTTTGTCGGTTAGTTTTTTGGCGAAATCTTTTGAAGCCAAGACCATGACGATGCAACCGTCAGCAAGGGGACTGATGTCGAGGCGACTCAGAGGATAGAAATGCGGCTCGGATTCGAGGACTTGATCCATGGTGATGTTTGCTGGATGCCCCGCAAAGGGATTATCCAAGGCATTTCGTTTATTCTTCACCACAACCTGTGCACACTGTTCTTTTGTGGAGCAGGTTTCGTGTAAGAAACGGCTCATCTCCAAGCCAGCAACGAAGTAGGGATGACCACCCAGAGGACGATTGAAGATTGGGTCTAAGGCGAAAGCTACAACATCTGTGAAGGTTAGTATGTCTGAGGCTTTGCTGTGGGCTTCTATGGCTACGACGTGAAACTCGCCTGTTCTGATTAGCATGTAAGCGGTTGCGAGCCCATATAGACCATCAGCAGATACTGTGAACAGGTTTCTTAGGGCTGCTCCGAGTTGGTCTGGCACGAACTCGTCGAAGATGCTGTAGCCTTCCCAGTAGTCTTCGGCGCATGTGACAAAGGCGTCTACGTCTTTTCTTGGGTTAACGTTTGCGTCTTTGTAGGCTTTCACTGCTGCTTCGAACATCATTTCCTTGTAAGATACGTCGGGTGTGATTGGTCTGAATCCAGTGCAACCTACACCAACTATAGCAACATCCTTCAACAATTATTCACTCCATTTTAGTTAAAGAAGTTAGTATTGTAAGGGCTAATCAACTATAAAACTTTCGAGAAAACAGATTAATGGAAGTCTTTGGAGTTTTGTGTGTGCGTGTGTCTGTCTCTAGGTCTCTATAGAGGGGGAGAGAGCTAAAATTATTTTTTTCTTCATCATCATCATCACCATCTCTCTGTTTGAAAACTGGGAGAAAATTTTTGTTTTTTTCACCAGCAGCTCGAAAGAAATTTGGTCTTAGCTGTCTGATTTTGGAATGGGTGTTGTTTTAGGTTCTGTTGGCTTTCAATATTTTGATAGAAGTTGAAAGTCTTTTTTTCAAGTTCTTCTATCATTTCTTCTTTTTCTTTCTCTTTTTCTCTCTTTTCCTTGTTAAGTAGGTGAGTGTGCCCAATATCAAACCGCCTATGGCGATGAGCACTTGTATTATTGTTAAGGCGTGTGTTTGCCACCAGGGAAGTTCTACGTTTTGGACTGTCACTGTGGTTTCGCTGGTGTTGATGTTTCCGAGGGTGTCGTAGGCTTTTATGGTTATGGTGTAGTCTCCGTTTGGATATTTTGTTGTGTCCCACGACCACTGGTAAGGTGTTTCGTATATTGTGCATACCAGAACGTCTTGGAGGTAGAATTCGATTCTCGATACGCCTGCGAAGTCGCTGGCTTGCACCTTAACGAGCAATGTCAAGCCCACGGTTATTCCGTTTTGGGGAGCCTGAATTGTTAATGTGGGTGGTGTATTGTCGGTTAGTAGGGTGGTGGAAATTGTGGTTGGGTTGCTTGCCTTGTCTAACGCCAGAACCATCAGTGTATGTTGTCCGTCGGAAAGGATTGTTGTGTTCAAGTCATACTTCCAGACAAGAACGGCAGGGTCATAAGTCATAACTAACCATCCAGAGTTATCGACTTTCACGTGAACATTGCCCATTTCCTTGTTGTCTGTTGCGTTTACGCTCACGCTTATTATTCCATAATATATGTTCTCTGGCGTTGGTTCCTTAATTGAAACTGTCGGAGCCGTGTTGTCGACAAAAACTGTTATGGACATGGATGTTTTGAGTCCAAACATGTCGTGTACTTTGGCTGTTATTCGGTGTTCGGTTTCAGTGTATTGTGTGGTATCCCAATTCCATTCATATGACGCATTGTAGTCTGTATATTCAAGTTGGTCATCTATGTAGAATTCTACCTTGTCAACACCATTTGGAGCATCAACTTCAGTTGAAACTGTAACCGTTGATGAAACTGCCTCGCCTGAAAGTGGGCTGGTGATTTCGGCAGAGGGGACGACTGATTCTGTCAGCCATGGATTGTAAAGGACATTTCCGGAAGTGGTTGGTCCATCTCCCCAATAGTTGTATGTGGCATTTATGATTACACTCTCGTCTTCGTTGCATAAACCATAATCTTCATTGCCATAGATGTCGTTTTTGTGGATTTCCGATTGAGATTCTTCTCGGGAACCAATGCCATATCCTCCATTGAATGTTAGAATGTTTCCTTGTATCGTTGGATTGGAATAATTCATGCACCAGATGCCAGTTCCGGTGTTGTTTGTTATGTTGTTCCCTTGAATGACAGGATTGGAACACCGACAGACGACGCCATCTCCACCGCCTGTTATAGTGTTGCTTTGAATGATTCCACTAGAATAATCCGAAAGGATGCCAAGACCATTGTTCAAGGTTATGTTGTTGCCTAGTATCGTCGGGGTACATCTGTCACGGATGTGTATGCCAAAGCCATTGTCTGTTATGAGGTTGTCTTGGATTATTGGGCTAGAATAATAGCCGACATAAATGCCCCCTTCGTTGTTTTTCATGTAGTTTGCTTCTATTGTTGCGTTCGAATTGCCAAGACAAACGGCTTGGACTCTGTTAGATGATATGTTATTATTGCGAATTACTGGGTTAGAAGACTCACAGATGATTCCATACCAATTGTTTGATATCAAATTGTTTTCGATAATCACGTCATTAGACTCTATCGTCAAGCCCCCTAATCCAGCCTCAAACCCACATTCATGTAACTCGCTGTCCTTCATCCTGAAAATTGACCCATTTTCGACCCAGAACGAATATTCTTTTTCAGGGTCGACGGAGGTGATGATGGAGCCGTCTAACACATAGAATCTTCCTCCAGACCTCACCTCGATATTACATTGTCCGTCATATGCGCAGTTCATTTCTAAAGTAACCTTCCTAAAAGTCAGGTTTCCACCATCCTCAACAATCAAGTTCCCATTCAACACAACAACCGTATCATAATAACTCTCAGTCCCAGTAACAACCCAATCACCACTCAAGGGAGGAACAGCAAAAACAAATCCCCTTTCAGAAAACAGAACCGACGCAAAGACACCAATCATCAGGAGACTAGCGAAGAACCTTTTAAGATTGTCCAAAATCCCCGCATCCGTCTTATTCACAAAAATAATAAAAGTCATAACTCAATTTAACTTTTTCATACAAGTTGAGGGATTGAAATTGAACAATTTCTAGACAGATATTTTACTCCCATCAAAGTCTCTCTTAAACCGTCCAAATTCGTCCCTCACTTCTCTCAACTGTTCACCAGAAAAGACTGGGCCATCCTTGCACACTCTATATTTACCTATCACACAACTTCCGCATAATCCAATGGCGCATCGCATAAGCCTCTCCAAACTGACTTCAATTGGTGTGTGATGCTTTTCAGCTAACAAGAACATTTTATACGTCATCTGTTCGGGTCCACAAGCATAGGCCATGTTAAACCGCTCCTTTCCCAGCATCTCTTCAGCCACATCGGTAACGAGTCCTTCATACCCATAACTTCCATCCTCGGTAACCGCAACAACCCTAACTTCTCTCGAAGGGACCTTACCAATTCTATCATGGAACAGTAATTCATCTTTGGTTTTGGCTCCAAACAGAAAAGTAACATTAGCATTAACTTTCACAAGTTTATCAGTTAAAGCAGCTAACGGTGCCAGTCCAGTGCCTCCACCAACAATAATTACCTTCTGCTTCATTAACGAGAACCCTCTGCCAAAAGGTCCACGAATTCCAAAACAATCACCCTTTCCCAATTTATGAATAGCCTTTGTAGCTTCTCCAACCAGACCCACACTAATCGAACAGACGCTATCCGAGCCGATTCCAGACAGACTCATAGGAACTTCGTCCACACCAGGAATCCAAATCATAACAAACTGTCCGGGCACAGCCCTTCCACAAAGTTTGTCACGAAAAACAAGGGTCTTAACACTCGGGCTTTCTCTAATAACTTCTAAGATGTCTACAATTCTTAAACGGTTAGCAGCGGTGGGATAAACCGACAATATCTTTCACGCTCCTAAACCCCTTCTCCTTAAGATACAGGTTAATTCCGCGGTTAATGGACTTGAAGACTCTTAGTCCTCTGAAGGCGGTGGCTGTGCCAACTTGAACCGCTGAGGCACCCGCCAACATAAACTCCACAGCATCTTCCCATGTTGCTATCCCGCCACAACCAACCACAGGAACGTCTACTTCCTTGTAGATTTCATAAACACACCTAACGGCAATCGGCTTTATCGCAGGTCCAGACAAGCCGCCGATTTTATTCGCTAATATAGGATGGGCTGTTTTGATGTCTATTGCCATGGCTCTAACAGTGTTGACTGCTGTTATAGCGTCCGCTCCTCCTTCAACAGCTGCTTTAGCCACTTCAACTATATCATTAACGTTAGGCGTTAACTTTACAAACACAGGCTTCTTCACCCTTTTCTTCACTTCCTTTGCGACTTCTTTAACCAACTGTGGGTCTTGCCCAATCTCTGAGCCCGTCTTTTCAACATGAGGACATGACACGTTCAGTTCCACGGCGTCCGCTCCAGCCTTCACAGCATAACTCGCCAACTCACCAAACTCTTGTGCAGAAAAACCATAGACGCTCACGATGATAGGAACTCCCAAGGTTTTTGCCTCAGTTATTTCCTCAACAAACTGGTGAATACCTGGATTGGGAAGCCCCATAGCATTAAGCAACCCACAATCGACCTGAACTATTGAAGGATTCGGATAACCAGAGCGAAATTTCAACCCAATAGACTTTGTAACCACTGCACCTGCACCAGCGTTTGCTATTTCCTTCAAGAAAACTCCCGACAACCCAAGAATCCCAGCGGCAAGCATCGTCGGATTAGAAAGTTTTAATCCTACAAGTTCTGTGGCAAGTCGACTTGACATTTAATGCCTCCAGTTGCAGTAAAGGTTATTCAGTAGTCAAGATAAAGGTTAAGCACAGAACATCTGAGACTAATCGATGATGGAGAGAAACAAATGAAGGCGACAATAATAGAAAACGTGATGGGAATCTTCGGCTTTGGAGAAGCCGATGAACTCGTCGACCAAGTTCTCTTCCCCAAAGACCCCAAAGAAATAGCCGAAAGACTGAGAAAAGTCGACACTGGAAGGGTCATAAATGAAATAGTAGCCCTGATTGAAAAACTAAGAAACAAAGGTTATACGAGTTTCATTTTCGAAATTCCAGAAGTGGCTTGGAACGCTCGGGAAAAAATGGGCGTTGAAGTAGACATCGCAAAACCCTCGAAAGCGGGTGAAGCACTCCGAAAAAATCTTGACAATTTCGCTCTTAAAACTGGGTTTGTGAAGCGAGCAACTGAGCTCCGCGATTTGATTCACAACGTTTCTATGGAATTAAGCAAGATGCGAGTGAGAGAGGCTATTGAAAAACGAGACTTATTGGTTACGCAGGCAATTCAAACCTTGGACGATTTGGACAAGACATTGAACCTCTTCATCAGCCGAATCCGCGAATGGTACAGCCTTCACTTTCCAGAATTAGACCGTCTGATAGACAAACACGAAACCTATACTCGCCTCATCCTAAACCTCAAAAGAAGAAACAACTTCACCACAGAAAACCTCGAGAAAGAAGGCTTGCCCAAAACCAAGACTGAACAGATAGCAAAAATCGCTGAATCATCCATGGGCGCCGAACTCACCGACCAGGACTTAGAACAGATAGCAGCCATGTGCAAAAACGCGCTAGAACTCTCCGACAGAAGAGGCTCGCTGGAGAAATACATCGACTCAGTGATGGATGATGTCGCACCAAACATCCGAGCGTTAGTTGGCTCTCTTCTGGGAGCAAGACTCATGGCACTCGCAGGCACACTGAACAATCTAGCCAAGATGCCAGCAAGCACAATCCAAGTGTTAGGCGCCGAAAAAGCTCTCTTCAGATCTCTCAGAACTGGAACCCACCCTCCAAAACACGGGATAATCTTCCAACACACAATCATCCATGAAGCAAAAAATTGGCAAAGAGGAAAGGTGGCTCGAGTGTTAGCCGGAAAACTCGCCATAGCAGCCAGAATCGACGCCTTTAGCGGGAAATACATGGGCGACAAGTTGAAGGCTGATTTGGAAAAAAGACTCAAGGAAATTCAGGAGAAATATGAAGAGCCACCTCCGCCAAAGAAACCCCTTCTAAGAAGACCGCCTTGGAGAACGAAACGTGACCGTAAACATTAGCCCTCACCCAAAATTCAAGGAAATATACGTGGCTACGTTAGAAGATGGTTCCCAAAGACTCGCCACAAAAAACTTTGCCCAAGGGAAAAGCGTCTATGGAGAGCGACTAGTTAAATCTGAGGGAGTAGAATATAGGCTCTGGGATCCATTTAGGAGCAAGCTCGCCGCCGCTATTCTGAAGGGTTTGGAGAGGGTTCCTATACAGCCGAACGACAAGGTTTTGTATTTGGGGGCGGCGACTGGGACAACGTCAAGTCATGTGTCTGATGTGGTTGGGGAGCGCGGTCATGTGTATTGTATAGAGTTTGCGTCACGCTCCATCAGAGAACTCATAGACAACGTTTGCGTGTCTCGTCCTAACATGTCGCCGATATTGGCGGATGCACGTTTTCCAGAGCGATATTCAGCATTAGTGGAGAAAGTGGATGAAATCTACTGTGATATAGCTCAACCAGAGCAAGCTAAAATATTGGCGGATAACGCTGATCTGTTTCTCAAGCCTAACGGATGGATTATGTTGGCAGTTAAGGCTCGAAGCATCGATGTCACAAAAGAGCCTTCTGAAATATACAAACAAGAAGTGAACACCTTAAAAAAAAGAGGCTTTGAAATCCACGAAGTCGTGCACTTGGAACCCTTCGACAAAGACCATACCATGATTGTAGCTCTATATGCAAGTAAACAATGAGTTAGGATGTATACATCAAATGTGGTTGTTTTCTATGATGCTAGAGAGGCACATCCTTTAAGTGTGTCAGCGAAAACCTCTTGAATTCTCCTTCGCCGATGACAACAACGAAGCTTTGAATTTCCTCAACCACGTCTTTCCATTCAACTCTCATCAGACTTACTCTGTTGTGAAATTCTGTAAAGTTCTTGTACAAGGCAAAATCTACTGCGTTCATACCCATTCCTTCTCCAGCAGATGCAAATATCGTATTGGGGAATTTTTCAATGAATTTCTTGGCTTTTTCTCTAATTTCAGGTGAAAGAATTTCAGGACGAATTCTGGCGAAATTTATAGCTAATATTTCAAATCCCATCTTTCTAAAATCAGGAACGATTGTATATTCTTGGATCATTCCGTCCCTTTCAAGTTTGTGACGAGTTCTGGCGATTGTTGGTTGGGAAACCTTTAGGACCCTGGCAAGGTCTCTGTCACTTTGTTTTGAATCTTTGAGGAGTTCCCTTAGTAATTGTTGAGGTAATTCTTTTCGCATGAACTAAAGTCGGGAAGGAGCTTTTAATAAATCTTTACACTTGAGTTAGATTTTCAGGAACTTTAAATCGTTACTGTTCCTAACCAAGCCCTACATTGTCTAAAGAGAGAGATAGTTGGGTATTTAGAAAGTGAAATCTTTAATGGTTAGAAGAACTTAGAGATAAAGGGGAGGAATGAACTGTGTTTGAGGGTGAAAAAACCTATGTGTTTTGGATTGGTCTGATAATCTTAGGCTTGGCTTCAGTTGGTCTTTTTGGAATATTGTGGATGATGGCAATCTGGAATGGATACATAGATCGATTTAGAATGGTCGCACAAGCAGTTCCAGTCATTGTTGGCGGTATGGTCTTCATAGTCATAGGACTCTACATGATGATTTCTGGTGTAAAGAAGTCTGAAAGCTAAAGGTATCTGTCTAATAGCCCTCTTACTGGACTGAACCTTTCAATTAACCCACACTAATCAAGCTGTAAGTTTATATGAGACCCTCGTAATGGTGTTTTATAGACTGAGGGGAGATGATGAAGCGGGCGGAAATGTTAGACGCCACAGAGTCACTTCTTAAAAACGCTGGCTTCCAAGTCTCCAAGAGATGTGTGTCACGACCAAGTTGCTTCGACGTAACAGTAAGAAAAGGAGAACAACTCGCCTTCTTAAAAGCCTTCACAAACGTGGGAAACATCACAACAAAGGACGCCCTCGAACTAAAAACAATCTCTAACTCTTTTTCAGCCGCACCACTCTTTATCAGTAGCAAGATGCGGGGGAAACCAATAGAAGACGACACCGTCTATGAAAGATACGACGTCTGTACTGTTACTCTAAAAACGCTTGAAGACATAGTGCTTCACGGCATGCATCCATTAATAGAGGCGGGTCCAGGAGGCTACTACGTCAGCCTTAACGGAGACGCCATCAGAGAAACAAGACAAAAACTAGGTTTGTCCATAGGCAAATTAGCAGAAATGATGGGAATCTCCAGAAGAACCTTATACGGTTATGAGAAAGACATGACAAAGGCCTCTGTATCTGTCGCCTACAATCTTGAGTGGGTTTTAGGTACACCCCTCGTGAAGCCTATTAACATATTCAAAAGAGACTTAAGTATAGGATTCCTTGCAGTCGCTAAGCGCATCGTAACCAAGAGTCGCTTTTTGCAAGCTGTGCTAAAGAAGTTCGCTCAGATCAACTTTAAGGTGACTCCTACACTAAAGGCGCCCTTTGATTTTGTGGCTCAATTTTCTGAAGGCCAATTAATGGTACTCGGCGGTGTGATTAGTCGGAAAGAAAGGAACGTTGAACAGAGAACTGAAGAAATTGTGAGTGTTAGCAAGGTTGCCAACGCTCAACCAGTTCTCATAACAGATGGCAAACAAATTTCTGAGAAGGTTCCCCATATTCGTCTTGAAGACTTTGTGAAGATTAAACATCCATGGGAGTTCATGGAGCAATTCTGACAAAAACTTGTAGTTGGCAAGTATTCCGTCAATAGATATTATTTCGCAATGATCTTTGTCTGGGTTGTCTCTGTTTTCCTCTTTATCCTTTCCACTGTTTTCCATGATAGTCTGACAAAGTCTGGGTAAGAGCCGAATTTTTTTATCCATTTTTCTAAAAAGTCAAGGGTTTTGGGATCGGAGGGATAGCCGCATCCCATGTTTCCGTATTTTGCGGTTAACTCTGAAATCGCCTTGTCGCGTTCCACTTTTGCGATGATTGAGGCAGCTGAAACAATTGGATATTTTGCGTCTGCTTTGTGTTCGGATATGACTTTTACGTTGAAGGAAAGGTGTTCCATTATGTGGTGCTTGTATCGTTCGGCTAAAACATCGGAGGCATCCACGTAGGCTATGTCAGGCTGAAGAGTTTCAATCACTTTAGCCATTGTTTGGGCTTCCAGCCGGTTCAGTTTGTGGAGTTTTCTTCCGCTTTTCACCACTTTATCGATTTCTGCTGGAGACAATTTTATCACATGGCATTTCAAGGCTAGTTTCTTGATCTCCCCACAGAGTATCTCTCTTCTTTGCGGCGAAAGGACCTTGGAGTCTTTTACTCCTAAATCACTGAGTCTCTGCAGATCCTTATCGTCCAATAGGACTCCTGCTATCACGAGGGGACCTATGATTGATCCTCTTCCAGAATCGTCTACGCCAGCTACTTGCATGTCAACAACTCACATATTTGCCGTCATGAATTCATAGGGATTTTTCTGAAAGGGATTGAAGAATTTTCTCAATAATAAGGTTGTGGAGAGCACCCCTGTTCTCGTATGTTACCTCAAGAATCTCTGTATCTTTTCTTGTTCTAATTATGTTGATTAGTGCGTCTTGGGCTTTATGATGGATGGTTCCTAGAAGTGGTTTGTTGCTCTTTAAGGCTTGGACGACTGCCTCCTTAAACTCGGGTGAGAACAGTTCCATTGGACCTATTTCGTCTATGGCAACTATATCCATTTTTTCAATAGCGTTTAGAACAGAGTTGGCGCCTATTGTTTTTAAGTCGTCCAAATTAACTCGATACTTGCTGACCTGAGGTCCCCTTGGTTGGTTGACATGAGCCAACCAACCCCGTTGTCCAGTGTAGATGTCAATGAGTTCGAAGCCAATTCGAACTCCTCTCTCACGGAC